>Ga0209547_100001_pt1 | contig 159398 bp, 135 predicted proteins | sample UppTromicrDC3115_FD_185843 | JGI IMG/M metagenome (GOLD analysis project Ga0209547, IMG submission 185843) | Upper troposphere microbial communities from Oklahoma, USA - DC3-115 (SPAdes) (version 2) | ecosystem: Environmental > Air > Outdoor Air > Unclassified | place: USA: Oklahoma | collected...
ATCGAGCATTACAATGAAAACCATCCGCATAGTGCGTTGGGTTATCGCTCTCCGCGAGAATATCGACGTCAGCGGGTAATGTTAACTTAAGATACAACCCCTGTCTGGAAATAAGGGGGCAAGAACAATGGCAGCATTTATCTTATTGATATCTTTACTTAAGCCATACATACAAAGTAATAACAATCCTATGGCGACATACATCGGCGGTGAATCATATTTTGTTGCCGTGATTTCGAGATGCTTAGCTATCCAGGCCAGTCCTGCGGTTGCCGCCAAACCGAAAGCGGTAATGAGCCATATGGTGTTTAATATCCTGGCCTCGCGGAGAAAATCGAGTTTATTGTTGTTTTGCAAGTATGATTCCATTCTTTTCGTTGTCCTTAGATAAGAAAATTAATATCCATTGTAAATAAATTCACAATCACACATATACAATACTAATGCGTTCCTGCATTCTGATACGCTACAGTCCTGTCACAAAGTATGTTTTACGCCAGACTAATGTTTATTGTTTCCTTAATAACAATGAGGGGACATCGGGCGATGTCCTCTATGCATAAAATCACAGCGGATTCGGACTGGCTTCGCGATAAGAAACATTTTTCTTCGGTGATGCGAAGGTGTCTCGCAGATCTTTATATTCATATATTTTGGCACGGGTGCCATCAGTTACTGGAATGGAGGAGTGCGGACGATAACACTGAGATAATGGCGAATTGCAATGCTCTTCGTGGGTAGAGATGCCCAGCCAGTCAAGAATCATCGCATAGTTATTAAGCAATGAATAAACTTCTTGAATGTGTCCAAGTTTACGCGGTTGACTGGCGATAGCAGCCTGGCTATACCAGATAAATTGCGGTACATCGTAGGCTTCTTTACTGGGAGTATCTGCGGCGTGCATATAATACGATGGAATATTGGGATTTTTCTCCAGACCGTGGTCAGAAAAATAGAGTAATGAGGATTTACTTCCCTCCAGTCTTTTCATGATTTCGCCAATGATGTAATCGGTAAATCGTATGGAGTTGTTGTAGCAATCCTCGTATTTATCCCCAGTTTTAATTTTACCTGCCCATTCAGGGTAGCGTGTACAGGCAATTTCATGGCTACCATTACCATGTAGCAGTATTAATTTCTTACCCTTGACTTTTAATGCTTCATCCAACAACGGCAGAAGGCTATCATCGTATTCCTCGCTTACCCAATGTGTATTATTACTGGAACGACCAATGAGCGTAATATAGTTATTATGCTTCCCGGACATACCCACGGTACTTAACCAGGTAGTCTGATACCCCACTTTATTAGCTACGGCAATAACATTATTTGATAAGTCCGCAGTGGTAAAACTTTCTGTTGTCGCTTTACTGAGGATCATCGGAACAGAAGTTACTGTTGCCGCCGCTGGAGAAACTGCATTATCAAAGATAAGCGCCTGTGGTCCAATCTCATTTTGTACAGGCGTGGTATTGATACCAAAGCCATACAAACTCATATTACTGCGCCGTACAGACTCCCCTACGATAATAACATAATTTTCAATATCCGTTTCTTTAGCTATCAATCCCGGTAAATCCACATCAATTTGTTTTATTTCTCTGGCAAAAGAAATATCTCGATAAGCAATAATAAAATCGGCAGCGGTATAAAATGGTGTAAATCTTAACACCCTGGAGCTTAATGGAGAGTATCCTCCAAGACCATCTTTTTTCTGTTTACTCCATTGATTGTAACTAAACCATGAGATAAATATTAATAGTATCACCAGTGATGCACATTGAACCTTAGTAGACACACACTTAACGCCCATGTGTATAGAAAAATAAGTCAGCAAGAAATAAACAACACATAGTGGCATCCAGGATAGATATAACCCCGACATTGCTTTCACTTCAGACCAGTGGGTTTCCATGATACTCATTGCAAAGATAATATTAAATTCACTTTGATAAATTTGCCATGTACAAAGCGCGACCATAAAATTAATGGTCAATAATAGTGACACACTCAATGCCACTATTTTCCCAACAAATAATCGATAACACCCTGTCAAACAGAGGATGATTAGCAAGTTGCAGATACCGACGCGCAGGATAACTCTCAATGGCTGTAAAAAATAAACAGGCCAAAGCTGGAGTAATACAGACACAAGTAGCAATGCGATGAAAATGTATTTTTTTGACTGCCGTGGATAAGCCGTTATCGATGGTAATACGAAAGACATAGAACCCTGTCCCATTTATTATATGAATATATATTAAAAAATTAATCCCATTGAGATATATTATCAGCAGATGATTGATTTTTACCCGCAAGCATTTATTTAACAGATGAATATCACCAGCCATTAATAAAACCGTAGGATTGTACTCTATTTTCTTTTAGGTATACCAGATTTATAAAAATGCATCACATGCATAGATATAAAGATATAATCAATATGAATTATATCTTTATGCCTATTTTTTAAATATATACTTATTATCGAATAGACAAAAAAAATCCCGGTGTCATTCCGGGATTTTATAAGAAATGCGTTTAACGGCGGTTGCCAAAGATCCGCAGCAACATCAGGAACAGGTTGATGAAGTCCAGATACAACGTTAATGCGCCAAGAATGGAATATTTACGCAGGTTCGACGTGTCGCGGGTATCAATCTGTTCACCCATATTTTTCAGTTTCTGAGTGTCATACGCCGTCAGTCCAACAAAGACAATCACGCCGATGTAGGTGACTGCCCACATCAACGCTTCGCTTTTCAGCCAGAAGTTCACCAGCGAGGCGATGACAATACCGATTAATGCCATAAATAGCATATTGCCGAAGCCACTTAAATCGCGTTTCGTGGTGTAACCATACAGACTCATCGCGCCAAACATCCCGGCGGTGACAACGAAGGTACTGGCAATAGAGGCGGCAGTGTAGACAATGAAAATACTGGAGAGCGTTAAGCCCGTTAGCGCCGAATAAAGCATAAAGAGCATCGTCGTTACGCCCGCGCTGAGTTTTTGAATCATCGCTGATAACACGATAACCAGAGCTAATTGCGCGATTATCAAACCGATTAAGAAGACCCGGTTAGTGAATAACAGCTCCATAACGGCGGCAGAATTAGCCGCATACCAGGCAACAAATGCGGTCAGCAACAGGCCAACTGTCATCCAGCCATAGACCTGCGCCATATAGGTTTGCAAGCCAGCACGGGGTTGTACGATTGAATCTGAACGTGGAAATCTGTCCATGACTTTCTCCTGAAGATATAAGGAATATCTAAAGGATACTGCAAATGATGAGGGTGTGCATCGAGGCAGCGTAAACGCATGTCCAGAGCGGTGAAATTGCCGGATGCAGCGGTGCCTTATCCGGCCAACAAAAAACTACCAGCGTTTTGCCGCCTGCTGATCGCTCTCCCTGGCTTCGACCCAGCGATCACCTTCCGGCGTGGCTTCGCGCTTCCAGAACGGTGCCCGGGTTTTCAGATAATCCATAATAAACTGCCCGGCTTCAAACGCGCTGCTACGGTGTGCGCTGGTGACGCCGACAAAAACGATTTCATCGCCCGGCCATAATTCGCCAATGCGGTGAATCACCGTGACGCGTCCCAGCGGCCAACGGTTACGCGCCTCATCCACGATTTCAGCCAGTGCCTTTTCCGTCATCCCCGGATAGTGTTCGAGGGTTAATGCTTTTACACTGTCGCCCAGGTTATGGTTGCGCACCTTACCGGTAAACGTGACCACTGCACCATCTTCGTCACGCTCCGCCAGCCACGGGTACTCTTCCCCTACACTGAACGGCTGCGGGCCGACAACAATTTTGGTTTCTGCCATCTTAACCTCCGGTTACCGGCGGGAAAAAAGCCACTTCGTCGCCGTCAGTCAGCGGATGGTCAAAACTCACCAGCGTCTGGTTGACGGCGGCCAGTAATTTGCCATCTTCCAGCGCCAGCGCCCAGCGATCGCTCTGCGCTGCCAGGTGTTGGCGCAATGCTTCTACGTTTGGGAAATCCGCAGCCACTTCGGTTGCATCTGTTCCCACCAACTCACGCACCTGGGCGAAAAAAAGAACTTTAATCATCCGCTTCCACCTTAAAATCACCCGACTTGCCGCCGCTCTTCGCCAGCAAACGTACCGGGCCAATCACCATATCTTTTTGCACCGCTTTGCACATGTCATAAATGGTCAGCGCCGCCACAGAGGCTGCGGTTAATGCTTCCATTTCGACACCAGTTTTGCCGGTCAGGCGGCAAAGCGTTTCAATTCGTACCCGATTATGTTCCGGCTCGGCCTGTAAATTGACTTCAACTTTGCTGAGCATCAGCGGATGACAGAGCGGGATCAGATCCCAGGTGCGTTTTGCCGCCTGAATACCGGCAATGCGCGCAGTGGCAAATACGTCGCCTTTGTGGTGGCGACCATCAATGATCATCGCCAGCGTCTCACTGCGCATGGTGACAAAGGCTTCGGCGCGCGCTTCACGTACAGTTTCCGCTTTGGCGGAGACATCCACCATGTGCGCTTCGCCAGCGGCGTTGATATGGGTCAGTTGCGACATACTTATTTCTTCAAATGTGGATGGAAATTGCACGGACGCGTACGGGCATCCAGCTGCGGGGCAATGATATTTTCCCAGGCGGTGCGGCACGCTTTGGTTGAACCAGGCATGGCGAAAATCAGTGTCTTGTTAGCAACACCCGCCACCGCACGAGATTGCAGCGTTGCGGTGCCAATCTCTTCGAACGACAGCATACGGAACACTTCGCCGAAGCCTTCGACTTCACGATCGAACAGCGGCAGCAGTGCTTCTGGCGCCTGATCGCCTTCCGTCAGGCCAGTACCACCTGTAATCAGCACCACTTGCACATCGTCGCTGGCGATCCACGCAGATACCTGGGCACGGATGGCGTAGCGATTCTCTTTGACAATGGCTTTATCGACAACGTGATGGCCTGCTTCCTGCGCCGAGTCGCGCAGATAGTGGCCGGAGGTATCGTCTTCTTCACCGCGACGATTAGAAACCGTAAGAATAGCAATACGGGTCGGGATAAATTCAGTGCATACCTGACTCATCTGATCTCTCCTTTTGACGTTTTAACCGCCAATGTACGATAAGTTTTGCGTAATACCGGTGTTGTTTTGATGCAGGAAATGGGTCTGTTTTTTCTCCCGCAGCGCCGCCGAAATACGTGCTTCCAGCGCCTGTTGCTGGGTATCGTCTTCCAGCAGATCGCGCAGATTAACGCCGCCCTCACCAAACAGGCAAAGATGGAGTTTACCAATGGAGGAGACGCGCAGGCGGTTGCAGGTGGCGCAGAAGTCTTTTTCATACGGCATGATAAGGCCGATCTCTCCGGCGTAATCCGGATGACAAAAGACTTGCGCGGGGCCGTCGCTGCGTTGACGAAGCTGATGGAGCCAGCCACGACGCAGCAGCTCGTCACGCAGAACCTGACCAGAGATATGGTGCTTACGGAAGAGTTCGCTGCCCTCGCCCGTTTCCATTAGTTCGATAAAACGTAGCTGAATGGAGCGATGCTGGATCCAGTTCAGAAAGGTGTCGAGTTGATGATGATTGACATCCCGCATCAGCACGGTATTGACTTTGACCTTCTCAAACCCGGCTTCAAATGCGGCATCGATGCCTGCCATTACCTGGTTGAATTTATCCTGCCCGGTAATGGCGTGAAACTGACGGGCGTCGAGGCTATCAACGCTGACGTTAATGCCCGTCAGGCCTGCATCGCGCCAGTTCGCGACATCGCGTTCCAGACGGTAACCATTGGTAGTGACCGCAATCTGGCGAATAGCGTCGTTTTCCCGCACGGCGGCGATGATATCGGTAAAGTCACGGCGTAAAGACGGCTCGCCGCCTGTCAGGCGAACTTTTTCGGTGCCCAGACTGGCGAAGGCGCGAGTAACCCGACGAATTTCATCGACGGTCAGGAAGCCTTTATTAGTGACGCCGCTCGGCTTGTAGCCATCCGGCAGGCAGTAGGTGCAACGAAAGTTACACACATCGGTAATCGACAGGCGCAAGTAGTAAAACTTACGCGCAAATGCATCAGTCAGTTGTGAAGCCATGTACACCTTTCCAGATACGGGAGGCGAAGTCATTTCTTCCTTCGCCCTGGTGGCAATCTTTATGAGCATTGTCACGGCCAAAGCACCGTATCAGTTGACCCAGGTGCAGAGGCTAGAGTGTTTAGTGGTTATGCCGATACTAGCGTGTAAATGAGATTTTTACCATTCACACTTTTCGCTATGTAATCATATATATAGCGTCATGATCGTGCTATTTCACTACAGAATAAGGGAAAATGACGGTTTTACTTTGATGTACATCATCAGCAATGCAGTGCGTATATCGTCCTTTAGAGGTAGAAAACAATTATTTATATCCTCAATATTGGCAGGTTAATTGCTGTTTCCCTGTCAGTTGCGCTACTGTAGCGCGGATAATCTGACTTCAGGAATTTATATGCGCAATCGTACGCTGGCTGACCTTGATCGTGTCGTTGCTCTCGGCGGAGGGCATGGACTGGGACGCGTTCTCTCCTCACTTTCGTCTTTGGGTTCTCGTTTAACGGGAATTGTGACCACCACCGATAATGGTGGTTCAACAGGGCGTATTCGCCGCTCAGAAGGCGGTATTGCCTGGGGCGATATGCGCAACTGCCTTAATCAGTTGATTACGGAACCCAGCGTCGCTTCCGCAATGTTTGAATACCGTTTTGGCGGTAATGGCGAACTTTCCGGGCATAACCTTGGAAACCTGATGTTAAAGGCGCTGGATCACCTTAGCGTACGGCCTCTGGAAGCCATCAATTTGATTCGTAATCTGCTGAAAGTGGATGCGCATTTGATTCCAATGTCAGAGCATCCCGTTGATCTGATGGCGATTGACGATCAGGGGCATGAAGTTTACGGCGAGGTGAATATTGACCAGTTAACCACGCCGATTCAGGAATTACTGTTAACCCCTAATGTGCCTGCCACGCGTGAAGCGGTACATGCTATCAATGAAGCAGATCTGATTCTTATCGGGCCAGGCAGTTTTTATACCAGCCTGATGCCGATCCTGCTGCTTAAGGAAATGGCGCAGGCATTGCGCCGCACGCCAGCTCCGATGGTCTATATCGGCAATCTGGGACGTGAACTTAGCTTACCAGCGGCGAATCTGAAGCTGGAAAATAAGCTGGCGATTATGGAGCAGTATGTCGGCAAGAAGGTTATTGATGCTGTAGTCGTTGGGCCGAAAGTGGATGTTTCTGCGGTCACCGACAGAATAGTGATTCAGGACGTACTGGAGGCCAGCGATATCCCCTATCGTCATGACCGCCAGTTGTTACATAACGCACTGGAAAAGGCGTTACAGGCGTTGGGTTAACGTGGCTGAGATTGCTGACCAGGCTTCTGGAGCAATGCGGCCTGTTCCCCTCACCCTAACCCTCTCCCCAAAGGGGCGAGGGGATCGTTCGAGCACTTTTTTGACTTCATAGTTAATCTGAGCCGGAAGAACATTCCGGCTTTCTCATCTCGTCACGACGCAGCAATAAACAGCTCGCGTAACTGATGCAACTGATCGCGAATTTGCGCCGCCTCTTCGAACTCCAGGTTTTGCGCATGTTTCATCATCTGCCCTTCCAGCTCATGGATTTTCTGCTGCAACGCTTTTGGCGACATATCCATCGGCACATTATCCGGCTCAACAATCGCGCGCGCTTTCCCTCTGCCCTTGGCTTTGGTTTTAGCAATGTTCTGCCCCAGCGCCAGGATATCGACCACTTTCTTGTTCAGCCCTTGCGGTGTAATGCCATGCTCTTCGTTGTACTTCTGCTGTTTCTCGCGGCGACGTTCGGTTTCACCAATGGCTTTCGCCATTGACGGGGTTATCTTATCGCCGTAGAGAATCGCTTTGCCGTTGACGTTACGCGCCGCACGCCCGATGGTCTGAATTAATGAACGTTCAGAACGCAGGAAGCCCTCTTTGTCGGCGTCGAGGATTGCCACCAGCGAAACTTCCGGCATATCCAGACCTTCGCGCAGTAAGTTGATGCCAACCAGTACGTCAAACTCGCCCAGACGTAAATCGCGGATGATTTCCATACGCTCAACGGTATCAATGTCGGAGTGAAGATAACGCACGCGCTCGCCGTGTTCTTCGAGATATTCCGTGAGATCTTCCGCCATCCGCTTGGTCAGTGTTGTGACAAGAACGCGTTCGTTAATTGCCGCTCGCTGACGAATCTCCGAAAGAAGATCATCGACCTGGGTCGCTACCGGACGCACTTCGATAATCGGATCAAGCAATCCGGTTGGACGCACCACCTGATCCACCACGTCGCCGCCTGATTTTTCCAGCTCGTAATTACCCGGCGTCGCAGAAACATAGATGGTTTGCGGGGCTAAAGCTTCGAACTCTTCAAATTTCAGTGGACGGTTATCCAGCGCAGATGGCAGGCGGAAACCGTACTCCACCAGCGTTTCTTTACGCGCCCGGTCGCCGCGATACATACCGCCAATCTGCGGAATGGTGACGTGTGATTCATCAACCACCAGCAGCCCATCGGCAGGCAGATAATCAAATAGCGTCGGCGGTGGCTCGCCAGGCCCGCGCCCGGAGAGGAAGCGCGAATAGTTTTCAATGCCCGAACAGTAGCCCAGCTCATTCATCATCTCCAGATCAAACTGGGTACGCTGGGTCAGCCGCTGCTCTTCCAGCAATTTGTTATTTGCCAGCAGTACCTTGCGCCGATCCGCCAGCTCTTCTTTTATCTCTTCCATCGCCTGCACAATGCGCTCGCGCGGCGTAACATAGTGCGTTTTCGGGTAGATGGTATAACGCGCAATGGTCGAAATAATCTGCCCGGTCAGCGGGTCGAAAAGTGAGAGACGCTCCACTTCTTCGTCGAACAATTCTACACGTAGCGCAACGTCGTCGGACTCTGCCGGGAAGATGTCGATCACCTCACCGCGCACGCGGAAAGTGCCGCGCTGGAACGCCTGGTCGTTGCGGGTATATTGCAACTCCGCCAGGCGGCGCAGGATAGCCCGTTGATCGATAATCATACCGACCGTGAGGTGCAGCATCATTTTGAGATATAAATCAGGATCGCCCAGACCATAAATAGCGGAAACTGACGCTACGACAATAACATCTCGCCGCTCCAGCAACGCTTTGGTTGCTGAAAGTCGCATCTGTTCGATATGTTCGTTTACTGAGGCATCTTTCTCAATAAACGTATCTGAACTCGGAACATAGGCTTCTGGCTGATAGTAATCGTAATAGGAGACGAAATACTCCACCGCGTTTTCCGGGAAGAACTCTTTCATCTCACCATATAGTTGCGCTGCCAGCGTTTTGTTGGGTGCCAGCACCATGGTTGGACGTTGCAGGTCAGCAATGACATTAGCAATAGTGAAGGTTTTTCCCGACCCCGTCACGCCGAGCAGAGTCTGATGCGCGAGGCCATCCTCCAGCCCCTCTTTGAGGCGTCGAATCGCCTCCGGCTGATCGCCAGAAGGTTTGAACGCGGAATTCAGTTTGAATGGTTTACTCATGAGTTGCTACCTGAAGGAATGGGCGGGCAGGTGTGTAATTTTACTCGTCATGATTAATAATGCCAATAAATTATACTGGATAAAAAAACAGTCTCACACCACAACATTTCTGTTACGCCGTAAACTAAGGTCTAAACCGTAGGCAAAATTGACGCTGTGACGAGATAAAACTCTGGTCTGCAGGGTTATCCCCAGAGCAATGGCTTTTTTAACATTTGTCAAGATGGCTGATGACGGATTTATTGCAGGAGATGACACTTTCCTGACAGCCATTGCATTTATATAACAGATTGAAAAATAACAAATATTTATTTAAGCCGTCTTTAGCGCCAATTTGCGTGCAAGCCGCGTATTCTCTCGCTTACCTTACGTTTTCTAACTCTAATGCACATGGTTATCCACAGGAATAGTGGATAACTGCCTGCAGCCCCTATGTCCAGCCGCCTGGGCAATTCCCATACTAATCGTATAATGCGGGGGTAAAATTTTTTTCGCGATTTTTTTAGCATTTTATTGGTTAAATTACGGGCGACCGAAGACGCGATCTCGCTCGCAATTCAACCAATTTTTTTGCTACTTCAGTGATGTGAGATTTATATATTTTCCGGTTAGCGCACTTTCTGGATTTTCCTGGAGCCAGGGGATTTCCCCCAGCAGCGGCGCGGGGATCATTCGGGTGAGCGTAGCCATATATTCACTGTGGCGTTTACCCTGCGGCGTGACATCGTTCGCCACCCAGCCTGCGAGTGTTAGCCCTGCCTGCTGTACGGCCTGTGCTGTCAGCATTGCATGATTGATGCAGCCCAGTTTTACCCCAACGACCAGAATCACCGGCAGTTGTTCCTGCGTTACCCAATCTGCAAACATGAACGAATCCGAAAGCGGCGTAAACCAGCCGCCCGCGCCTTCCACTAACACCCACTCAGCCTGGTGTTCCAGCGCACGTAATCCGGCGCTCATCACCAATGGGTCAATTGGCCTGCCCTCTTGCGCGCTGATGATATGCGGCGAGGTCGACTCTTCGAAGGTGTATGGATTCACCGTGGCGTAATCCAGCTGCAGGCTGCTGTTGCGCTGTAACGCCAGTGCATCGCTGTTGCGTAAACCTTCTGCAGTCATTTCGCTACCGGAGGCAACGGGTTTGTAGCCTGCCGTTCGGTAACCTGCGGCCTTCGCGGCCTGCAACAGTGCGCAACTGGCAACGGTTTTACCCACTTCGGTGTCCGTTCCGGTAACAAAATAGCGTTTACTCACGAGCAATTACTCCCAAAAAAAGATAATACGTCAGGGGATATAGCCCCTGCTGTTGCGGCCAGGCCATTTGCAGTTGTTGTAGCTGTGAACGGGTTAATACTCGCGGGTCGCGCCCTGCATGAAGATGCGTTGCGCCAATGCCTTTCAGCGAACGCATGGCACTGAGCGCATCATCAAACCACAGCGTGACAGGCTGCATATTATGTTGATAGCGAAAACCTTTCAGCGCCTGTTCAATATCTGCTGATGGTAAAAAGCGATTGGCATGGGGGCGTTCGTCTACCGCTTGCCACGCCTGATGCAATTCGGGTAACGAACCCTGCGCCAGCGTGGTAAACGCCACTACGCCGCCGGGGCGTACTACGCGACAAAGCTCACCTAATGCCGTGGATAAATTACCGCACCACTGCACCGCGAGATTGCTCCATGCAAGATCGAAGGTTGCAGTCGCTAACGGCAGGGATTCGATATCCCCCGCCAGATAATGATCTGCGGCATCCTTCTGGCGTGCCTGGGCAAGCATTGGTGGCGAGAGATCTAACGCCATCACCTGCTCGCTGCGCTCGCGCCAGTGGCGGCTCATCCAGCCAGGTCCACAGCCAGCGTCCAGCACACGGGCGTATTTGCGTTGCGGGAGCATTGCCAGTAAGGCGTCGGCACTGTGGCGCTGTAACTCTGCGTGTTGCTCATATTGTGAGGCAGCCCGACCAAATGCCGCCGCAATGGCTTGTTTATTGACCGTTGCCATGCAGCACCTCCAGCAAACGGTCGATATCCTGCGTTTCATGCACTGCGGTTAGCGTTAAGCGTAGACGCGCGGTGCCGACGGGTACGGTTGGTGGGCGAATCGCTGTTACCCAGCAACCTTGCTGACGCAGTTTTTCTGCCAGGCGTAATGCGCGAGCGTTATCACCGATGATTAATGGCTGAATGGCGCTACGTGAATCCGCAAGAGTAAACGGCAAACCCTGCACTCCGGCACGAAAACGCGTAATGAGCGCCGCCAGTTTTTCGCGCCGAGCATCACCTTCTTCACTGCGAATAACCGCCAGAGATGCGCGTAATGCCTGCGACTGCGCCGGAGGCATACTGGTGCTGTAGATAAGATGACGGGCAAATTGCAGCAGATAATCCGCCACAGTTTCAGAGCAAAGCACCGCCGCACCGCTGACACCAAATCCTTTGCCAAAAGTAACAACCAGCAATTCTGGTTTCACCTGCTGTTGCCAGCAGCTACCGCGCCCCTGTTCACCGATAACGCCCGTACCGTGGGCATCGTCGACCATCAACCAGCCATTGTGCTGCTGCGTCTCACGGTGGATTTCTGCCAGCGGCGCACTATCACCGTCCATACTGAATACGCCTTCTGTCACCACCAGTTGCAACCCCGGACAGGAGAAAGCAAGCAGGCGCGCCAGATGAGCGACATCGTTATGAGCAAAACGGCGAAGTGGCGCCGGACTTAAACTGGCAGCTTCCAGCAAGGAAGCATGGCTAAGCCGGTCGGCAACGATGCGATCTTCTTTTGCCATCATCGCGGCAATGACCGCCTGATTAGCGGCAAAACCAGAGATAAACAGCAGTGCCCGCGAATAGCCCAGCCACTCGGCCAGTTCTTCTTCCAGCGCCTGATGCGCCACGCTATAACCGCTGACGTGACCGGAACCGCCGCTACCGACGCCAAATTGCTCCGCACCCTGCCTCCAGGCACGGATAACTTGCGGATGATGGCTTAAACCTAAATAATCGTTACTGGAAAAGTTCAGATACTGGCGATCATCCGCCACCAGCCAGCGTCCGGCGCCTTGTGCCACCGGATAACGGCGACGCAGAGCATCGGCAGCACGCCGCGCATCGAGCGCCGCGTTAATCTTCTCCTGCCAGGTCATAGTGCTGCCGCGTTGTAGTATTCGTCAGTATCCGGGGTCATCAGCGCCTGTTCCAGACGTTGCTGTTGTTCGTTATCTCCCGCCAGAACGGCGGTTTGTTGCGGATTCAGCCCCAGTTTACGGAACAGTTGCAGGTCTTTATCTTCTTCCGGATTCGGCGTGGTTAGCAGTTTGCAACCGTAGAAAATCGAGTTAGCCCCGGCCATAAAGCACATCGCCTGAGTCTGTTCATTCATCTGCTCGCGTCCGGCAGAAAGGCGCACGTAAGAAGTCGGCATCATGATCCGCGCCACCGCAATGGTGCGAATAAAATCAAAGGCATCCACATCGTCGTTATCCGCCAGCGGCGTGCCTTTCACCTTCACCAGCATGTTGATTGGTACGCTTTCCGGCGGCGTCGGCAGGTTTGCCAGTTGCAGCAATAATCCGGCGCGATCTTTCACCGTTTCGCCTAAGCCAACAATGCCGCCAGAACAGACTTTGATCCCGGCATCGCGCACTTTTTCCAGCGTATCGAGGCGTTCCTGATAAGTGCGTGTTGTGATGATATTGCCGTAAAACTCCGGCGAGGTGTCGAGGTTGTGGTTGTAGTAATCCAGCCCGGCATCCGCAAGGCGCTGCGCCTGAGATTCACTCAACGTGCCCAGCGTCATACACGCCTCGAGGCCCATCGCTTTTACCCCTTGCACCATCTGCTCCAGGTACGGCATATCGCGTTCGTGGGGATTCTTCCACGCCGCGCCCATGCAGAAACGTGTCGATCCAGCCGCTTTCGCTTTGCGCGCCGACTCCAGCACCTGTTCAACTTCCATCAACCGCTCGGATTCCAGCCCGGTTTTGTAGCGCGAGCTTTGCGGGCAGTATTTGCAGTCTTCCGGACAAGCTCCGGTCTTAATCGACAGCAAAGTGCTGACCTGCACCTGACGAGGATCGAAATGCTGACGATGCACCTGCTGTGCTTCAAACAGCAGATCCAGCAACGGTTTTTCAAATAATTCTGTGACTTGCGACAATGTCCAGCGTGGGCGGTGAGCCATGGGGCTTCTCCAAAACGTGTTTTTTGTTGTTAATTCGGTGTAGACTCGTAAACCTAAATCTTTTCAATTTGGTTTACAAGTCGATTATGACAACGGACGATCTTGCCTTTGACCAACGCCATATCTGGCACCCATACACATCCATGACCTCCCCTCTGCCGGTTTATCCGGTGGCGAGCGCCGAAGGTTGCGAGCTAATTTTGTCTGACGGCAGACGCCTGGTTGACGGTATGTCGTCCTGGTGGGCGGCGATCCACGGCTACAATCACCCGCAGCTTAATGCGGCGATGAAGTCGCAAATTGATGCCATGTCGCATGTAATGTTTGGCGGTATCACCCACGCGCCCGCCATTGAGCTGTGCCGCAAACTGGTGGCGATGACGCCGCAACCACTGGAATGCATTTTTCTCGCGGACTCCGGTTCCGTAGCGGTGGAAGTGGCGATGAAAATGGCGTTGCAGTACTGGCAAGCCAAAGGCGAAGCGCGCCAGCGTTTTCTGACCTTCCGCAATGGTTATCATGGCGATACTTTTGGCGCGATGTCGGTATGCGATCCTGACAACTCAATGCACAGCCTGTGGAAAGGCTATCTGCCAGAAAACTTGTTTGCCCCGGCTCCGCAAAGCCGCATGGACGGCGAATGGGATGAGCGCGATATGGTGGGCTTTGCGCGCCTGATGGCGGCGCATCGTCATGAAATTGCTGCGGTGATCATTGAACCGATTGTCCAGGGCGCAGGCGGGATGCGCATCTACCATCCGGAATGGTTAAAACGAATCCGCAAAATGTGCGATCGTGAAGGTATCTTGCTGATTGCTGACGAAATCGCCACCGGATTTGGTCGAACCGGCAAACTGTTTGCCTGTGAACATGCGGGAATCGCGCCGGACATTTTATGCCTCGGTAAAGCCTTAACCGGCGGCATGATGACCCTTTCCGCTACGCTCACCACACGTCAGGTTGCGGAAACTATTAGTAACGGCGAAGCCGGTTGCTTTATGCACGGGCCAACTTTTATGGGCAATCCGCTGGCCTGCGCGGCAGCGAACGCCAGCCTGACGATTATCGAATCCGGTAAATGGCAACAGCAGGTGGCAAATATTGAAGCGCAACTACGCGAGCAACTGGCACCAGTCCGTGACGCCGAAATAGTTGCCGATGTGCGCGTGCTGGGGGCAATTGGCGTGGTCGAAACCACTCGTCCGGTGAATATGGCAGCACTGCAAAAATTCTTTGTCGAGCAGGGTGTGTGGATACGGCCTTTTGGCAAACTGATTTACCTGATGCCGCCCTATATTATTCGCCCGGAACAGTTGCAGCGCCTGACCGCAGCGATAAGTCACGCCGTACTGGATGAAACATTTTTTTGCCAATAACGGGAAGTCAGCGTGAGGGTTTCTGGCTACACTTTCTGCAAACAAGAAAGGAGGGTTAATGAAACTCATCAGTAATGATCTGCGCGATGGCGATAAGCTGCCGCATCGTCATGTCTTTAACGGCATGGGTTACGATGGCGATAATATTTCGCCACATCTGGCGTGGGATGATGTTCCTGCGGGAACGAAAAGTTTTGTCGTCACCTGCTACGACCCGGATGCGCCAACCGGCTCCGGCTGGTGGCACTGGGTAGTTGTTAACTTGCCTGCCGATACCCGTGTATTGCCGCAAGGATTTGGCTCTGGTCTGGTAGCAATCCCTGATGGCGTGCTCCAGACACGCACTGATTTTGGTAAAACCGGGTACGATGGTGCAGCGCCGCCGAAAGGCGAAACCCATCGCTACATTTTTACCGTTCACGCGCTGGATGTAGAACGTATTGATGTCGATGAAGGTGCCAGCGGCGCGATGGTCGGTTTTAACGTTCATTTCCACTCTCTCGCCAGCGCATCAATTACCGCGATGTTCAGTTAAATGTTCTGTCAGATGGTGCCAGGCCATCTGACATCACTTAAAGGTATTAAAAACAACTTTTTGTCTTTTTACCTTCCCGTTTCGCTAAAGTTAGTATAAAAAAGCAGGCTTCAACGGATTCATTTTTCCATTTCAAAGCCCGGAGCAACCTGTGAACACATTTTCAGTTTCCCGTCTGGCGCTGGCACTGGCTTTTGGCGTGACGCTGACCGCCTGTAGCTCAACACCGCCCGATCAACGTCCTTCCGATCAAGTAGCACCTGGTACGTCTTCTCGCCCGATTCTGTCGGCAAAAGAAGCGCAGAATTTCGATGTTCAACACTATTTTGCGTCCCTGACGCCAGGTGCTACAGCATGGAATCCTTCCCCGATTACCCTGCCTGCGCAACCTGACTTTGTTGTCGGCCCGGCGGGTACTCAAGGTGTAACGCATACCACGATTCAGGCGGCGGTAGATGCGGCGATTATCAAGCGTACAAATAAGCGCCAGTATATTGCCGTGATGCCAGGTGAGTATGAAGGTACAGTTTATGTCCCTGCCGCTCCGGGGGGAATCACTGTCTACGGTATGGGCGAAAAACCGATTGATGTGAAGATTGGGCTTTCCCTTGATGGTGGAATGAGCCCTGCCGACTGGCGTCATGACGTCAACCCGCGCGGCAAATATATGCCAGGTAAACCAGCGTGGTACATGTACGATAGCTGCCAGAGCAAACGCAGCAACAGCATCGGCGTTCTCTGTTCTGCGGTCTTCTGGTCACAAAACAATGGTTTGCAACTGCAAAACCTGACCATTGAAAACACCCTGGGCGATAGCGTAGATGCGGGTAACCATCCGGCGGTGGCGTTGCGTACTGACGGCGATAAAGTGCAGATCAACAACGTTAACATTCTCGGTCGTCAGAATACCTTCTTTGTCACCAACAGCGGTGTGCAAAACCGTCTGGAAACGAATCGTCAGCCGCGTACTCTGGTAACTAATAGCTACATCGAAGGGGATGTGGATATCGTTTCCGGCCGTGGTGCAGTGGTGTTCGATAATACCGAATTCCGCGTGGTGAACTCACGTACTCAGCAAGAAGCGTATGTGTTTGCACCGGCTACGCTGTCCAATATTTACTACGGTTTCCTCGCGGTAAATAGCCGTTTCAATGCTTCCGGTGATGGTATCGCGCAGCTGGGCCGTTCGCTGGATGTAGATGCCAATACCAACGGTCAGGTGGTGATCCGTGATAGCGCCATCAACGAAGGTTTTAACACGGCCAAACCGTGGGCCGATGCGGTGATCTCTAATCGTCCGTTTGCGGGTAACACCGGCAGCGTTGATGATAACGACGAAGTACAGCGCAATCTGAATGACACTAACTACAACCGCATGTGGGAATACAATAACCGTGGCGTGGGTAGCAAAGTGGTTGCAGAAGCAAAGAAATAAGAGCTATTAACTCATTGCCGGATGCGGCGTAAACGCCTTATCCGGCCTACGGGTCAATGCGATTTGTAGGTCGGATAAGATGCGCCAGCATCGCATCCGACAATAAGTGCCGGATGCGACCTACATTCACATGGCGCTTTTTATATCTGACGGTTTTTATTGAAGTTAATCAAACTACCCGCCTTGATAATCTCACGCTCTTCCGCAGTCAGGCTTTCCATGTAAAGCGTAATTTCCGTTACCGGCGCATCTTCATGGATCACATAACCTTTGAAGGTTGTACCTGGATTATCCAGCGCCGCTTTAATGCCAGGAATATAAATGTAATCCCCCACTTCAAAGTTCGGCACTTCTGCCATTTGCAGCGGTAACATCCCCCAGTTGATGACATTAGAACGGTAACGTTTAGTCGCGTATTACTCGGCAATATTCGCCAGACCGCCAATCACACGCTGGCAGCTCGCCGCCTGTTCACGCGCAGAACCATCACCTGGTTTGACTGCATAGACCATGCTGCCAATTTCAGTTTGCAGCGGATCAATATGTTTCTGACCAGCAATCTGTTTAATACGCGCAAACACCCCTGCCAGTTCACTAACGTTTCCTGCCAGACGCTGATTTTCCAGCTCAGCGGTGGCCTTACTTCTGCCAACATAACCTGGATCGCGGCGTGACAGGGTAAACTCCGCCAGACCAATCGGATTTGAACGATAAGAAGAGGTTTCACCGGAAGGAATCAATTCGTCAGTGGTAGTCACTTCGTCGAGGATCTTCGAGCACACTTTGAGGACGATATTGTCAGTCAGCGCACCCAATTCCGGCCAGTCTTTAATGTTCGGTCCATAAATCAGCGGTTGCTGAGTTGCCCCTTTCACAAAGCCCTGATAAACACGGTTTTTATACGGCGTTACATCGAAGGCGTACTCCGGCACGTTGTCCCAGCAATCCAGCTCGCTGGCAGAGGTTAAATAGCCACCGTTTGCCGCAGTCGCAGCGATAGAACGGGCGTCCATTAATGCAACCGCTGACATCTGACCATTAGCTGGCTTAGAGCCCTCGCGATTCGGGAAGTTACGCGTGGTGTGGCGAATACTCAAACCGTTGTTGATTGGCGTATCACCTGCCCCAAAGCATGGGCCGCAGAACGCAGTTCTGATGATTGCGCCTGCGCCAATCAAATCTGCTACCACGCCTTTTTTGGCTAAATCCATAAATACCGGCTGTGATGACGGATAAACCGCCAGCGAGAAGGTGTCGTTGCCACAGGATTGACCACGCAGTGCATTCGCCGCTGCAATAACGTTTTCATAGTTACCGCCAGAACAGCCTGCGATAATCCCCTGTTGTACTTTCAGGCGACCATTTTCGACTTTATCCAGCAGCGAGAGTCTGGCTTTACCGTGCGCCACGCGCTCGGACTCGATTTCAATCTCACGCAGAATGTCGGTCAGGTTCTGGTTCAGCGTGTCGATTTCATAAACGTTGCTCGGATGGAACGGCAGCGCAATCATTGGTTTGATGGCACTTAAATCAACGCTAATGCAACCATCGTAGTACGCCATCGGTTGTGGATTAAGCTGGCAGTAATCCTGGCCGCGACCGTGCAGCGCCAGCCAGTTATGGACTTCTTCATCGGTTTGCCAGACAGAACTTAAACAGGTCGTTTCAGTGGTCATAACGTCAACGCTGTTACGGAAATCGGTAGAGAGCGCAGCAACACCGGGACCTACGAATTCCATCACTTTGTTTTTGACGTAGCCGTTTTTGAACACGGCACCGATGATAGCCAGCGCCACATCCTGCGGCCCCACATAAGGTGCTGGTTTTCCGGTCAAATGCACCGCAACAACGCCCGGATAGTCGATATCCCAGGTGTCATTAAGCAGTTGTTTTACCAGCTCGCCGCCGCCCTCGCCGACCGCCATTGTACCTAACGCACCGTAACGGGTGTGGCTATCTGAACCGAGGATCATTTTGCCGCCTCCTGCCATCATTTCACGCATATATTGATGGATGACCGCAATATGCGGAGGCACAAAAATACCGCCATAACGCTGCGCTGCCGATAAACCAAAAACATGGTCATCACCATTAATGGTGCCGCCGACGGCGCACAGTGAGTTATGGCAGTTGGTCAGCACATACGGCAGCGGGAAACGTTCCATGCCGGACGCTTTAGCGGTCTGTACAATACCAACAAAGGTAATATCGTGAGAGGCTAAGGAATCAAACTTAATTTTAAGTTTGTCCATATTTCCGGATGTATTATGAGAAGAGAGAATAGACCAGGCAATAGTGCCTTTTTTTGCTTCTTCTTTATTAATTTCGCCGGTGAAATGTTCTTCGGTAATTATTTCGTTATTACTGGCGAGAAACACGCCTTTTTCAGATAACTTAATCATCAAATGCTCCAGATATCTGCGCACCGTAAAGTGCGCAGAAAGATAATAAATGGATATACTCTAAATAATTCGAGTTGCAGGAAGGCGACAAGCGAGTGAATCCCCAGGAGCTTACATAAGTAAGTGACTGGGGTGAGCGAACGCAGACGCAGCACATGCAACTTGAAGTATGACGAGTATATTTACAGCATGTTCCAGCCGATCAGCATATTCCACCACCATACGCCAAGGGTGATATGCACCAAGAAGGTTAGTATCGTCAGTACCGCACCGGCCAACCACCAGGATTTAATGTCGTTGTAACCCACGCCAAAGATGACCGGACCTGCCGCGCCGCCATAGTGAGTGACCATGCCGCCGTAAGAGTTGGAGAACAGCAGCGCCAGCGCAGTTAACATTAACGGTGCGCCGGAGACGTTCGCCAGCATGGCAAATACCGGCAACATAGCAACGATATAGGCACTACCAGAAGCGAAGAAATAACGCACGATGATGCTAAGGAAAATAATGACAAAGAAGGCAACGTTGCCATGACCATCAAATGCCAGGTTATTTTTAAAGACTTCAGCTAACCATTCGAAGAATTTAACTTTTGATAATAAGGAGCTTAAACCGATAATACCGCCGTACCAGATTAAGGTATTCCAGCCGCCTTTATTTTTAACCACATCTTCCCAGGTAACGATACCCAGCAGCAGCATGGTTGCCATAACAACGATTGCCACAGTGGATTCATCAACCCCCAGAGACTTACTGAAAATCCAGCCCAGCAGCGCCAGCACAAAGACACCGAGCAGCATTTTTTCACGGATTTTCATCGGTCCCAGTTCGGCAAGGCCCGCTTTAGCGATGGTTTTGTTATCGACCTTTTTAATTTCTGGCGGATACATGGTGTAAATCACCAGCGGAGTGACCAGCAGCATAATGATGCCCGGCAAACCAGCGGCCAACGCCCATCCACCCCAGCTAATTTGCAGATGCAGAATGTCGTTGATCATTTTCAGCGCCAGAATGTTCCCCGCCATTGCGGTAAAGAACATGTAGCTGGTGGTTTTGGTGACCATGTAAATGGACATCATCAGGTAATGTCCAACACGACGCGGGCTTTTTTCCGGTTCGGACCCAAGAGCCACCGCCACGCTGTTGATGATCGGTAACACAATGCCGCCCGCACGCGCGGTGTTAGACGGTGTTGCCGGAGCCAGTACCAGATCGAGGAATACGGTAACGTAACCCAGCCCGAGGGTTGTGCTACCAATTTTACCAATCAGCAGATAGGCGATACGTTTACCTAAGCCGGTGGTAACAAACGCGGCGCTTAAGGTGAACGCCGAGAACACCAACCAGGTTGTACCGGAAGAGTAACCGCTTAATACGGCGGTGGTTTTAAATGCACCGTCGGATAAGTTACCCACGACCACCATCGAAGCGGCAACCGCAATTAACAGTACGACAGGTTCCGGGAATGGCTTAATAACCAGACCCACAATTGCCGCCAGGTAGATACCAAACAGTACCCACGCCAGTTCACTTAATCCTGCCGGAGCTGGCATAAAGCCAATAATACATGGGATCGCTAATATCAGAATTAGCTTCCATAACGATTTCTTATTCATTTAAAATCCTGTTCTTTCTGTATGACTCATACAGAAGTCCTTTATTGATTGTCCTTATCACGACAAAGAATTTTTTCAGGGAAGATAAACTTCACCGGAAAATATTTTTCTGGTCGTCCGAATAACAGATGCGCGTAACGTCGTGGCATCCTGACCTTCATTGCTTAAATGAACGTCAAGCGCACCACTGGGGTGTTCAATATTGATATTGCCGTATCCAACAGAAGGGACGATTTGTCGGGTGACGGTGCCTTCCAGCGCACAGCTACTGGAAATGGCAATAGCACCAGTTATCGCCAGCGCGCGATGGCAAGAATGCGGCATAAAATAACGCACATTGATCGCCCCGCCTTTCTGTGCTGGAGAAATAAGTACAGGTTTAGGGATAACCATATTACTGACATCGCCCAAGCCCATTGCTTTACCCGCTTGTAGACGGATAGATTCAATGCGGGCTAATAATGCTTTGTCGGCATCCAGTTCCGCTGGTAATTCATAGCCTGTTTTTCCCAGATATTCAGCCGGAATAATAACGACTGGCATCGCCATATCGATACAGGTCACCGGGACATCGTCAAAATAATCAATCTGATTATCCGTCGGGAAAACTTTTCCGGTTTTTGTTCCGGCAGCATTCAGGAAAGTGAGCGCGACCGGCGCGGCTGTCCCTGGTACACCATCAATTCTGGCGCTACCCTCATACTCGACGACACCGTTTGGCGTTTGCACATCGGCTTCGATGAACGTGCCTGTATTGACGTTGCGGATACGCACGCGGGTGACCGGTGATGTCGCTGCAATCAAACCATTTTCAATGGCGAATGCCCCAACGCCAGATAACATATTGCCGCAGTTAGGTGTGGTATCGACACGTTGCTCATGGACGATTACCTGCGCAAACAAATAATCGACATCAGCACGAGAATCGCTGGAACGGCTAATAATGGCGACTTTACTGGTCAGCGGATTACCGCCACCGATACCGTCAATTTCCAGATCATTACCGGAACCCATAATTGCCATCAATATTTTATCGCGCTGCGTTTGATCTTCAGGTAAATGTTCCGCTAACAGGAACGCGCCCCTCGAGGTTCCACCTCGCATCATCACGCAGGGTATTTTTTTCATAATAATGCCCTCAATTTAAAAACATAACTTATTGCGATATGGTTACATTAAGGGCAAAGCATCTCTAATGACTTTAGCTTCACGATTAATAACATTTTTTCATTAATTTAAGTGATTAAAAGGCAGTTAAACTGGTTTAACTGCAAATCACTAAAAAGCACCGCTTCCATTTTCCGGAGTAATAATGAAGCATGAGTTATCAAGTATGAAAGCATTTGTCACGCTGGCAGAGTCCAGTTCATTTAACAATGCTGCTAAATTACTTAATATTACGCAACCTGCATTAACGCGCAGAATAAAAAAGATGGAAGAGGATTTACATATTCAACTCTTTGAGCGTACAACTCGCAAGGTTACTTTAACAAAAGCGGGGAGAATGTTGCTTCCTGAGGCGCGGGAATTAATAAAAAAATTCGATGAAACACTATTTAATATTCGCGATATGAATATTTATCATCGTGGTATGGTGACATTAGCGTGTATTCCTACCGCCGTGTTTTATTTCTTGCCGTTGGCAATTGGCAAATTTAATGAGCTATATCCCAATATTAAAGTGCGAATTCTGGAACAAGGCACGAATAATTGCATGGAATCGGTGCTGTGCAACGAATCGGACTTTGGCATAAATATGAACAACATCACAAATTCATCCATCGATTTTACGCCACTGGTCAACGAGCCGTTTGTGCTGGCCTGTCGGCGTGACCACCCATTAGCCAAAAAGCAGCTGGTGGAATGGCAGGAACTGGTAGGTTACAAAATGATTGGCGTGCGCTCCTCCAGCGGCAACCGACTGCTGATTGAGCAAAAATTGTCCGACAAACCCTGGAAGCTGGACTGGTTTTACGAAGTGCGTCATCTTTCGACGTCATTAGGACTGGTGGAAGCAGGACTGGGGATTTCGGCGCTTCCAGGCCTGGCAATGCCTCATGCGCCCTATTCTTCGATTATTGGTATCCCGCTGGTGGAACCCGTTATACGTCGGACATTGGGGATTATTCGTCGCAAAGATGCCGTGCTTTCTCCGGCAGCAGAACGCTTTTTTGCCTTGCTGATTAATTTGTGGACTGATGATAAAGACAATTTATGGACCAATATCGTCGAACGCCAGAGACATGCGTTACAGGAGATGGGGTAATACCCCGGCGCAGGAAATACTGCGCCGGGTAACTCAACGGTTAGTGTGCGTTCACCACCACCCACATCGGCCCCTGCCCGACCGCATAGCGACCTTTTTCATACAGTAGCCCCTGCTCGCCGACAATTTCGTAAACTGAGATGTGGTGAGATTTTTGCCCGGCGGCAATCAGATACTTGCCACTGTGATCAACGTTAAAGCCGCGCGGCTGGGTTTCCGTTGGCTGGAAACCTTCTTTGCTCAACACGCTGCCATCTTCCGAAACGCTGAAAACGGTAATCAGACTGGCGGTACGGTCACAGGCGTATAAATGACGACCATCCGGAGTAATATGAATATCAGCCGCCCAACGGGTGTCGGAGAAGTTTTCCGGCATCATATCCAGCGTCTGGACACATTCGATATTGCCGTGCGGATCTTTCAGTTCCCAGACATCCACTGAACTGTTTAACTCATTGACGCAATACGCATATTGTTCGTTTGGATGGAACACCATATGACGCGGCCCGGCGCCTTCAACGGTCGTCACTTCCGCCGGGTCCTGCGCCACCAGATGACCATCATCGCTGAGCGTAAACAGGCAGATGCGATCCTGCTTTAATGCCGGAACCCACAGCGTACGGTTATCCGGTGAGATATTGGCGGAATGGCAGCCGTCCAGCCCCTCGACCACATCGACGACGCCCACTGGCAGGCCATCTTCCAGTCGCGTTACGCTCACGTTACCCGCATTGTAAGAACCTACAAAGACAAACTGTCCCTGGTGATCGGTAGAAATATGCGTCGGGCTACCCGGCAGCGCCGACTCTGCGGCGAATGTCAGTGCACCGTCGTCCGGGGCGATACGATACGCCAGGACGCGAAACTCAGGGCGAACGCCAACGTAGAGATAACGTTTGTCCGGGCTGACCACCATCGGCTGCACCTGCCCCGGCACATCAACAACCTGCGTCAGCGTCAGTGCGCCTTCATGATTCAGGTTCCAGACGTGAATTTGCTGGCTCTCAGGGCTGGCGATATAAACTGTTTGCTTCATGAATGCTCCTTTGCATTTAGCAACTGACTGTAACAGCTAAAATTAGTCGCTTTTGGCGGTGAATGCTGAATTAAAACGCAGAATTTTGTCCGATAGTGGTATCGGTGTACCATTCGCGCAGACGAAAATTCTTAACCTTAATCTGGAATACGCCATGACCACACGCGTGATTGCTCTCGACTTAGACGGCACCTTATTGACCCCGAAAAAGACCCTGCTTCCCTCATCTATAGAAGCACTGGCTCGCGCTCGCGAAGCAGGCTATCAATTAATCATCGTCACAGGTCGCCATCACGTCGCTATTCATCCTTTTTATCAGGCGCTGGCGCTGGATACACCTGCTATTTGCTGTAACGGCACCTATTTGTATGATTATCATGCAAAAACCGTGCTTGAAGCCGATCCAATGCCTGTTAATAAAGCCCTGCAACTCATTGAGATGCTGAATGAACACCACATTCACGGCCTGATGTATGTCGATGATGCAATGGTGTATGAACACCCGACCGGGCATGTTATTCGTACTTCTAACTGGGCGCAAACCCTGCCGCCAGAACAGCGTCCGACCTTTACCCAGGTTGCCTCGCTGGCCGAGACGGCACAAGAAGTTAAGGCTGTGTGGAAGTTCGCCCTGACGCACGATGACCTGCCGCGATTGCAGCATTTTGGTAAGCATGTTGAACATGAATTAGGACTGGAGTGCGAATGGTCCTGGCACGATCAAGTTGATATTGCACGCGGCGGCAACAGCAAAGGTAGACGCCTGACGAAATGGATTGAGGCACAAGGCTGGTCGATGGAAGATGTGATTGCGTTTGGCGATAACTTTAATGATATCAGTATGCTGGAAGCCGCCGGAACGGGTGTAGCGATGGGCAACGCCGATGACGCAGTAAAAGCGCGCGCCAACATTGTGATTGGGGATAACACCACCGACAGCATTGCCCAGTTCATTTATAGCCACCTGATTTAATCAGGCGGTTATCGACACACTTTTAATTTGCGCGTACAGCCACAGGCCAGGTCTGATTGCCAGTTCATCCCTGGCCCACGGGCTAATACGCGCCCACAGCGTTTTACCACCGACTTCCAGTTCGACTTCCACCTGACCGTTGTCGTCATAGCTATTAACAACTTTTGCGCGCAACACGTTACGAATGCTGGTTTGCTGCGGAGGCTGTAAAACCAGCGAGACATCGGAAGCCTGAATGCGAATACGTAGCGCAGCTTGTAACGGCTCGTCCAGCTTATTGACCCACAAATGCTGATCGCCCAGCGCCAGCGCGGTCATTGCGTAATGCGGATGATGCTCCAGTATCGACACTTTCAGAATGCTACTTTGTTGCTCTTTCGGCAGCCACGGATTCATCACGCTACTACCCCAGACTTCTTCCAGCGCGCCAAAGGCTTTCACCTGACCGTTTTCCAGCACCATCACTCTGTCTGCCAGATGGAGGATCTCATCCAGAGAATGGCTGACATACAACATAGGAACGTTAATTTCCCGCGTCAGACGTTGCAGATAAGGCAACAGTTCGCGTTTACGCGGAATATCCAGTGATGCCAGTGGTTCATCCAGCAACAGCAATTCCGGCGCCGTCAGCAATGCCCGACCAATCGCCACACGCTGTTTTTCGCCACCGGACAGGCTGCCCGGTAAACGTTCAAGTAACGGTTCAATGCCTAAAAGCGCCACCAGCTTGTCGAACTGATCGACCATGCTTTTCGCCATGCCGTAGCGCAGATTGCCACGCACTTTGTAATGCGGAAACAGCCGCGCATCCTGAAACACATAGCCAACGCGACGCTTTTCTGGCGTCAGACAGATACCTTTTTCGGCGTCATTTAGTACCCGACCATTGAGGACAATCCGCCCTTTTTGCGGACGTGTCAGTCCACTGATGGCGTTAATCAGCGAGGTTTTTCCGGCACCGGAGACGCCAAAGATAGCAGTGATGCCGTTGGCGGGCAGCGTTTCATTAATGGTCAGGCAATGGTTGCCCAACGTCTGGGAAAAATTCAGTTCCAGCATGATTAGCGCCCCGCCCGCTCACGGCTGATTCTTGCCAGCCACTCTGAAATCAGCAAGGAGATCATCGCCAGCGCAATAGAGATGATGCAAAGTCTCGCCGCACCGCTTTCCCCGCCAGGGGTCTGGATCAAGGTATACATGGCTGAAGGAATGGTTCGCGTTTCACCAGGAATGTTAGAAACAAAGGTGATGGTTGCACCAAATTCACCGAGCGAACGAGCGAAAGCCAGCACCGTACCGACAATAATTCCCGGCAAAGTCAGCGGTAACGTGATGGTAAAGAAAACACGCCAGCGCCCAGCCCCGAGTGTTCTTGCGGCCTGTTCCAGTTTGACATCAACGCCTTCCAGCGCCAGACGAATTGCCCGCACCATCAGCGGAAAAGACATGACAGCGGCAGCGAGAACCGCGCCGCGCCAGCTAAAGGCGAAGGTAATGCCAAACCAGTCATACAGGCGTTCACCGATAAATCCGCGCCGTCCCATAGAAACTAACAGCAAGTAGCCGACGACTACTGGCGGTAACACCAGCGGTAGATGCAGCACGCTGTCGAGCAGAGCTTTGCCCGGAAACGTGCAACGCACCAGTAACCAGGCAAAAAAGATCCCAAACGGCAGGCTAAACAGCACAGCCAGGGAAGAAACTTTCAGGCTTAGTAAAACCGCCTGCCATTCTGGATCGGTCAGTATCATTACTTAGTTGTAAATCCGTAACGTTTAAAGATTTCCGCAGCCTGCGGTCCCTTCAGATAATCGTAAAATGCTTTCACTGTCGCATTGTTATGCCCTTCCACGACGGCAACCGGATATTCCACTTTTTTATGCGAATCTTCCGGGAAAGTGGCTACTACTTTAACCCCTTTGCTGGCAACCGCGTCAGAACCGTAAACAATGCCCAGCGGTGCTTCATTGCGTTCAACCAGCGCCAGCGCCCCACGAACATCTTCCGCCGGAGCCAGTTTTGGGGAGAGCGTATCCCATGCGCCCAGTTTTTGCAGTGCTTCTTTCGCATAAATACCAGCGGGGACATGTTCCGGATCGCCAACCGCCAGGCGACCGCCATTCAGCAGCGAAGTCCAGTTGGTTTTGCTGTCGATGGTGAAATCTTTCTGTGCACTGGTTTTCGGTGCTACAACGACCAGGCTATTGCCGAGCAATGTCTGACGCGTGGCAGTGTCGATCGCTTTTTTATCAACCGCATAATCCATCCATTTCTGATCGGCAGAAATAAACAGATCCGCAGGCGCGCCCGCTTCAATCTGACGGGCCAGGGTAGAAGACGAGGCAAAAGAAGAAACGACGTCCACGCCTTTCTCTTTTTTATACTGCGTAGCGATGTCCTGCATTGCGTTGGTCAGTGATGCTGCCGCAAAAACTGTAATCTTCCCTTCGTCTGCCAGCGCATTGCCTGCAAGAGTTAAAGAGAGCGCCGCTCCGGCAAACAAGTTCAACCATTTACGAGCCATTGGTAACCCCTTCATGTAACGTTATGTAGGCAACAATATAACGACTGATTCAGAATTTTCCCAGCAGTTATTGTTAACCTTTGAGAGGTAGCTAGAAAAAATATCGGCAGGAAAAGCAGGAAGTTGAGAAAAAAGAAAATGCCCGACTAAGCGGGCATTCAGGGAATCAATGATTTTGTCCGGGCTGGTCTTTTTTACCAACACCAGAAAAGATGTTGAATACTTCACCAAGACCGTAAATCAGACCCAGGATGATGGCCATCACGACAGGTACCATGATTACGGCGAATACCAGACTTTTTAATAACTCTAACATGGTCAACTCCAGATATAGTCCTGTCACTATTCTAACCGCTAAGCACAGAAAAGCACTCCCCTTTTGTGCGGTCAGCTTTGCGTGGCGTTCGTTTTCCGTCACAATAAGACTTTTGCCAGGACATTGTTATGCAGGCCGAAATCCTTCTCACCCTTAAGCTTCAACAAAAGCTATTTGCCGACCCACGCCGCATTTCGCTACTAAAACACATTGCCCTTTCCGGTTCTATCAGCCAGGGGGCGAAAGATGCCGGTATCAGCTATAAAAGCGCCTGGGATGCCATTAACGAGATGAATCAGTTAAGCGAACATACGCTGGTTGAACGCGCTACAGGAGGAAAAGGTGGCGGTGGCGCGGTACTGACCCGCTATGGCCAGCGGCTGATTCAGCTCTATGACCTCCTGGCGCAGATCCAGCAAAAAGCCTTTGATGTATTAAGTGACGACGACGCCCTGCCGCTGAACAGCCTGCTGGCAGCTATCTCACGTTTTTCACTGCAGACCAGCGCCCGTAACCAGTGGTTCGGCACCATCACCGCCCGCGATCACGATGACGTTCAACAGCATGTTGATGTCCTACTGGCTGATGGTAAAACACGATTAAAAGTCGCGATTACCGCGCAAAGCGGCGCGCGTCTGGGTCTGGATGAAGGCAAAGAAGTATTGATACTGCTGAAAGCGCCGTGGGTAGGTATTACTCAGGACGAGGCGGTCGCACAAAACGCCGACAACCAATTGCCGGGCATTATTAGTCATATTGAGCGCGGCGCGGAGCAGTGCGAAGTATTAATGGCGCTACCCGACGGGCAAACCCTGTGCGCCACGGTGCCGGTAAATGAAGCGGCTTCTCTTGAGCAAGGGCAGAATGTCACGGCCTACTTTAATGCCGACAGCGTGATTATCGCCACGCTGTGCTAAGCGTGTTGACAATTTGTTATGAAACAAGTATCCCTGTCAGTAATCGCTGCAAAAAATGGGATATAAAATGTCATCGTTGCAAATTTTGCAAGGCACGTTTCGTCTTAGCGACACAAAAACGCTGCAATTGTCTCAGCTAACGTTAAACGCGGGTGATAGTTGGGCGTTTGTCGGTTCAAATGGCAGCGGGAAGTCGGCGCTGGCTCGCGCGCTGGCGGGGGAACTTCCGCTTTTGAAAGGTGAACGGCAAAGCCAGTTTTCCCACATCACTCGTCTCTCCTTCGAGCAATTGCAAAAGCTCGTCAGCGACGAATGGCAGCGGAATAACACCGATATGCTCGGCCCTGGCGAAGATGACACCGGGCGTACCACGGCTGAGATCATTCAGGATGAAGTAAAGGATGCACCGCGTTGTATGCAACTGGCGCAGCAGTTCGGTATTACCGCCCTCCTCGACCAACGCTTTAAATACCTTTCCACTGGCGAGACGCGAAAAACCCTGCTGTGTCAGGCGCTGATGTCGGAGCCTGACTTGTTGATTCTTGATGAGCCGTTCGATGGCCTGGATGTTGCCTCACGTCAGCAGCTGGCTGAGCTACTCGCCTCGTTACATCAGTCCGGTATTACTCTGGTAATGGTGCTCAATCGCTTCGATGAGATCCCGGAATTTGTCCAGTTTGCCGGAGTGCTGGCGGATTGTACGTTAGCGGAAACGGGCGCTAAAGAGGAACTGCTCCAGCAAGCTCTCGTTGCGCAACTGGCGCATAGCGAACAGCTTGAAGGTGTGCAACTGCCGGAGCCGGATGAGCCTTCAGCGCGTCACGCCTTACCCGCCAACGAACCGCGCATTGTGCTGAACAATGGTGTGGTTTCTTATAACGATCGCCCCATTCTTAACAACCTTAGCTGGCAGGTGAATCCTGGCGAGCACTGGCAAATTGTCGGGCCAAATGGCGCAGGAAAATCGACGTTATTAAACCTGATCACGGGCGATCATCCGCAAGGTTACAGCAACGATTTAACGCTGTTTGGTCGGCGTCGCGGCAGCGGTGAAACCATCTGGGATATCAAAAAACATATCGGTTACGTCAGCAGTAGTTTGCATCTGGATTACCGGGTCAGCACTACCGTGCGTAATGTGATTCTTTCTGGCTATTTTGATTCGATTGGCATTTATCAGGCCGTTTCGGATCGCCAGCAAAAACTGGTGCAGCAGTGGCTGGATATTCTGGGCATTGATAAACGCACCGCAGACGCTCCTTTCCATAGCCTTTCCTGGGGGCAACAGCGTCTGGCATTGATCGTCCGCGCACTGGTGAAACATCCGACGTTGCTTATTCTTGATGAACCATTGCAAGGGCTTGATCCGCTGAATCGCCAGCTTATCCGTAGATTTGTTGATGTGCTGATTAGCGAAGGTGAAACGCAGTTGTTGTTTGTTTCGCACCACGCTGAAGATGCGCCTGCCTGTATTACCCATCGTCTGGAGTTCGTGCCAGACGGTGACCTCTATCGTTATGCGCTTACCAAAATAAATTGAGTGACTGTGCCGGATGCGGCGTGAAAGCCTTATTCGGCCTACGGTTTAACGCATCCAGGCATGAAACCGCGTCTTTTTTTCAGATAAAAAGCGCAATCATTCATAAACCCTCTATTTTATAATCACTTAATCGCGCATAGAAAATGGCTAAATTATTGTGTAAACGATTCCACTAATTTATTCCATGTCACACTTTTCGCATCTTTGTTATGCTATGGTTATTTCATACCATAAGCCTGATGGAGCGAATTATGAGAGTTCTGGTTACCGGTGGTAGCGGTTACATTGGAAGTCATACCTGTGTGCAATTACTGCAAAACGGTCATGATGTCATCATTCTTGATAACCTCTGTAACAGTAAGCGCAGCGTACTGCCTGTTATCGAGCGTTTAGGCGGCAAACATCCAACGTTTGTTGAAGGCGACATCCGTAACGAAGCGTTGATGACCGAGATCCTGCACGATCACGCTATCGACACCGTGATCCACTTTGCCGGGCTGAAAGCCGTTGGCGAGTCGGTACAAAAACCGCTGGAATACTACGACAACAACGTCAACGGTACTTTGCGCCTGATTAGCGCCATGCGCGCCGCTAACGTCAAAAACTTTATTTTTAGCTCCTCCGCCACCGTTTATGGCGATCAGCCCAAAATTCCATACGTTGAAAGCTTCCCGACCGGCACACCGCAAAGCCCTTACGGCAAAAGCAAGCTGATGGTGGAACAGATCCTTACCGACCTGCAAAAAGCCCAGCCGGACTGGAGTATTGCCCTGCTACGCTACTTCAACCCGGTTGGCGCGCATCCGTCGGGCGATATGGGCGAAGATCCGCAAGGCATTCCGAATAACCTGATGCCATACATCGCCCAGGTTGCTGTAGGCCGTCGCGACTCGCTGGCGATTTTTGGTAACGATTATCCGACCGAAGACGGTACTGGCGTACGCGATTACATCCACGTAATGGATCTGGCGGACGGTCACGTCGTGGCGATGGAAAAACTGGCGAACAAACCAGGCGTACACATCTACAACCTCGGCGCTGGCGTAGGCAGCAGCGTGCTGGACGTGGTTAATGCCTTCAGCAAAGCCTGCGGCAAACCGGTTAATTACCATTTTGCACCGCGTCGCGAAGGCGACCTTCCGGCCTACTGGGCGGATGCCAGCAAAGCCGAGCGCGAACTGAACTGGCGCGTAACGCGCACTCTTGACGAAATGGCGCAGGACACCTGGCACTGGCAGTCACGCCATCCACAGGGATATCCCGATTAAGGAACGACCATGACGCAATTTAATCCCGTTGATCATCCACATCGCCGCTATAACCCGCTCACCGGGCAATGGATTCTTGTTTCACCGCACCGCGCTAAGCGCCCCTGGCAGGGGGCGCAGGAAACGCCAGCCAAACAAGTGTTACCTGCGCACGATCCAGATTGCTTCCTTTGCGCAGGTAATGTGCGGGTGACAGGCGATAAAAACCCCGATTACACCGGGACTTACGTTTTTACCAATGACTTTGCGGCGCTGATGTCCGACACGCCAGACGCGCCGGAAAGTAACGATCCGCTGATGCGTTGCCAGAGCGCGCGCGGCACCAGCCGAGTGATCTGCTTTTCGCCGGATCACAGTAAAACGTTGCCAGAACTGAGCGTTGCGGCATTGACGGAAATCGTCAAAACCTGGCAGGAGCAAACAGCAGAACTGGGGAAAACATACCCGTGGGTGCAGGTTTTTGAAAACAAAGGTGCGGCGATGGGGTGCTCTAACCCGCATCCGCACGGTCAGATTTGGGCAAATAGCTTCCTGCCTAACGAAGCTGAGCGTGAAGACCGCCTGCAAAAAGAATATTTCGCCGAACAGAAATCGCCAATGCTGGTGGATTATGTCCAGCGTGAACTGGCAGACGGTAGCCGTACCGTTGTCGAAACCGAACACTGGTTAGCCGTAGTGCCTTACTGGGCTGCCTGGCCGTTCGAAACGCTGCTGCTGCCCAAAGCCCACGTTTTGCGGATCACCGATTTGACCGACGCCCAGCGCAGCGATTTGGCGCTGGCATTGAAAAAGCTGACCAGTCGTTATGACAACCTCTTCCAGTGTTCCTTCCCCTACTCTATGGGCTGGCACGGTGCGCCATTTAATGGCGAAGAGAATCAACACTGGCAGCTGCACGCGCACTTTTATCCGCCTCTGTTGCGCTCTGCCAGCGTACGTAAATTTATGGTTGGTTATGAAATGCTGGCAGAGACCCAGCGAGACCTGACCGCAGAACAGGCAGCAGAGCGTTTGCGCGCAGTCAGCGATATCCATTTTCGCGAATCCGGAGTGTAAGAAATGAGTCTGAAAGAAAAAACGCAATCTCTGTTTGCCAACGCATTTGGCTACCCTGCCACTCACACCATTCAGGCGCCTGGCCGCGTGAATTTGATTGGTGAACACACCGACTACAACGACGGTTTCGTTCTGCCCTGCGCGATTGATTATCAAACCGTGATCAGTTGTGCGCCACGCGATGACCGTAAAGTTCGCGTAATGGCAGCCGATTATGAAAATCAGCTCGACGAGTTTTCCCTCGATGCGCCCATTGTCGCGCATGAAAACTATCAATGGGCTAACTACGTTCGTGGCGTGGTGAAACATCTGCAACTGCGTAACAATAGCTTCGGCGGTGTGGACATGGTGATTAGCGGCAATGTGCCGCAGGGTGCCGGGTTAAGTTCTTCCGCCTCACTGGAAGTGGCGGTCGGAACCGTATTGCAGCAGCTTTATCATCTGCCGCTGGACGGCGCACAAATCGCGCTTAACGGTCAGGAAGCAGAAAACCAGTTTGTTGGCTGTAACTGCGGGATCATGGATCAGCTGATTTCCGCGCTGGGCAAGAAAGATCATGCCTTGCTGATCGATTGCCGCTCACTGGGCACCAAAGCAGTCTCCATGCCGAAAGGTGTGGCTGTGGTCATCATCAACAGTAACTTCAAACGTACCCTGGTTGGCAGCGAATACAACACCCGTCGTGAACAGTGCGAAACCGGTGCTCGTTTCTTCCAGCGGCCAGCCCTACGCGATGTCACCATTGAAGAATTCAACGCCGTAGCGCATGAACTGGATCCGATCGTGGCGAAACGCGTGCGTCATATCCTGACCGAAAACGCCCGTACCGTTGAAGCTGCCAGCGCGCTGGAGCAAGGCGACCTGAAGCGTATGGGCGAGCTGATGGCGGAGTCTCATGCCTCTATGCGCGATGATTTCGAAATCACCGTACCGCAAATTGACACTCTGGTAGAAATCGTAAAAGCTGTGATTGGCGACAAAGGTGGCGTACGCATGACCGGTGGCGGATTTGGCGGCTGTATCGTCGCGCTGATCCCGGAAGAGCTGGTGCCTGCCGTACAGCAAGCTGTCGCTGAACAATATGAAGCAAAAACAGGCATTAAAGAGACTTTTTACGTGTGTAAACCATCACAAGGAGCAGGACAGTGCTGAACGAAACTCCCGCACTGGCACCCGATGGTCAGCCGTACCGACTGTTAACTTTGCGTAACAACGCAGGGATGGTAGTCACGCTGATGGACTGGGGTGCGACTTTACTTTCAGCCCGTATTCCGCTTTCCGATGGCAGCGTCCGCGAGGCGCTGCTTGGCTGCGCCAGCCCTGAATGCTACCAGGATCAGGCTGCGTTTCTGGGAGCCTCTATTGGTCGTTATGCCAACCGTATCGCCAATAGCCGTTATACCTTTGACGGTGAAACCGTAACGCTTTCGCCAAGTCAGGGCGTTAACCAGTTGCATGGCGGCCCGGAAGGGTTCGACAAACGTCGCTGGCAGATTGTGAACCAGAACGATCGTCAGGTGCTGTTTGCCCTGAGTTCAGATGATGGCGATCAGGGCTTTCCGGGGAATCTCGGCGCGACGGTGCAGTATCGTCTGACCGACGATAACCGTATCTCTATTACCTATCGCGCCACAGTTGATAAACCTTGCCCGGTGAATATGACTAACCACGTCTATTTCAACCTCGACGGCGAGCAGTCTGACGTGCGCAATCACAAACTGCAGATTCTGGCGGACGAATATCTGCCCGTTGATGAAGGCGGCATTCCGCACGACGGCCTGAAATCTGTCGCCGGGACGTCTTTTGATTTCCGCAGCGCCAAAATCATCGCCAGTGAGTTCCTTGCCGACGACGATCAGCGCAAAGTGAAAGGTTACGATCACGCGTTCTTGTTGCAGGCCAAAGGTGATGGCAAGAAAGTGGCAGCGCATGTCTGGTCAGCAGATGAAAAATTGCAGCTGAAGGTCTACACCACCGCTCCGGCTCTGCAATTTTACTCCGGCAACTTCCTCGGCGGCACGCCGTCACGGGGAACCGAACCTTACGCCGACTGGCAAGGACTGGCGCTGGAAAGCGAATTTCTGCCAGACAGTCCGAACCACCCTGAATGGCCGCAGCCGGACTGCTTCCTGCGCCCTGGCGAAGAGTATTCCAGCCTGACGGAATATCAGTTTATTGCTGAATAATTTTAAGCCCTCGTGATGAGGGCTTTATCCTCATGTTGCTCAAATCACCAGCAAACACCGACATATTTGCAACTCAATATTCACAACAACCTTACACTGCGACACTATTTTCGCTATGGTTATGCGTAAGCATTGCTGTTGCTTCGTCACGGCAATATAATGAGAATTATTATCATTTAATAATGATTTGAGGAGTAAGTATATGGCTGTAACTAAGCTAGTTCTGGTTCGTCATGGCGAAAGTCAGTGGAACAAAGAAAACCGTTTCACCGGTTGGTACGACGTGGATCTGTCTGAGAAAGGCGTAAGCGAAGCAAAAGCAGCAGGTAAGCTGCTGAAAGAGGAAGGTTACAGCTTTGACTTTGCTTACACCTCTGTGCTGAAACGCGCTATCCATACCCTGTGGAATGTGCTGGACGAACTGGATCAGGCATGGCTGCCCGTTGAGAAATCCTGGAAACTGAACGAACGTCACTACGGTGCGTTGCAGGGTCTGAACAAAGCGGAAACCGCTGAAAAGTATGGCGACGAGCAGGTGAAACAGTGGCGTCGTGGTTTTGCGGTGACTCCGCCGGAGCTGACTAAAGATGATGAGCGTTATCCGGGTCACGATCCGCGTTACGCGAAGCTGAGCGAGAAAGAACTACCGCTGACTGAAAGTCTGGCGCTGACCATTGACCGCGTGATCCCTTACTGGAATGAAACCATTCTGCCGCGTATGAAGAGCGGTGAGCGCGTGATCATCGCCGCTCATGGGAACTCCCTGCGTGCACTGGTGAAATATCTCGACAACATGAGCGAAGAAGAGATTCTTGAGCTGAATATCCCGACTGGCGTGCCGCTGGTGTATGAGTTCGACGAGAATTTCAAACCGCTGAAACGCTACTATCTGGGTAATGCTGACGAGATCGCGGCAAAAGCAGCTGCTGTTGCAAACCAAGGTAAAGCGAAGTAAACGTCATTCGTTTAAAAATGAGAAAGCCGACTGCAAGTGAGTCGGCTTTTTTTGTTTGTCGTTACTAACAATGGAGCACATTGCCCGATGCGACGCTGCGCGTCTTATCAGGCCGACAAACGTACAGTCATGGTAATTCGACTATAAATTACCCGCGACGTGCTTTCACTGCGTTCGCCAGTTGACGTAACAGAGCGTCGGTATCTTCCCAGCCAATGCAGGCATCGGTGATGCTCTTACCGTAGGCCAGCGGCTCCCCGCTCTCGAGGCTCTGATTGCCTTCCACCAGATGGCTTTCCACCATCACGCCAATAATGGCTGTTTCGCCACCGGCAATCTGCTGGCAAACGTCAGCACAAACATCCATCTGCTTTTTGAATTGTTTGGACGAGTTAGCATGGCTGAAATCGATCATCACCTGCGCCGGTAAACCCGCCTTGTTCAGCCCTTCTTTCACTTCAGCAACGTGTTTCGCACTGTAGTTAGGCTCTTTACCGCCGCGCAGAATGATATGGCAATCACCGTTACCGCTGGTATTCACAATTGCTGAATGCCCCCATTTCGTTACGGACAGGAAGCAGTGCGGCGCACCGGCGGCATTAATGGCATCGATAGCCACTTTAATCGTACCGTCGGTGCCATTTTTGAAGCCGACCGGACAAGAAAGCCCTGATGCCAGTTCGCGGTGCACCTGCGATTCGGTGGTACGTGCGCCAATTGCGCCCCAGCTCATCAGGTCAGCGAGATATTGTGGGGTGATCATATCGAGAAACTCACCCGCCGCTGGCAGACCGCTGTCGTTAATATCAAGCAGCAATTTACGGGCTATACGCAGACCGTCGTTGATCTGGAAGCTGTTATCCATATGCGGATCGTTAATCAGCCCTTTCCAGCCCACAGTGGTACGCGGCTTTTCAAAATAGACGCGCATTACGATTTCCAGCTCATTTTTCAGCTCTTCACGCAGCGCCAGCAAGCGAGTGGCATACTCTTTAGCCGCGACAGGATCATGAATTGAGCACGGGCCAATCACCACCAACAGGCGATCATCATTACCTTTCAGGATCTTATGGATCGCTTTTCGGGCATGGGCAACCGTATTCGCGGCATTTTCAGTAGCGGGGAATTTTTCCAGCAATGCGACAGGAGGAAGTAACTCTTTGATTTCTTTGATGCGTAAATCGTCGTTCTGATAATTCATGTCTGTTCCAGTGTTGCCATACTTATCTTAGTGAATGCAATACTTCCAATCTATATCTTCCGTCAGAATGTGTAAACGGGGTTTTACACTATGAACGGATTAATCCTGGAATTAGCAAGAAAAACGCCAGATTGTCGCGAATAACGAGATCTGACCTACAATTTCTAACTGTAACTTCTCTGTTTATTAATTTTTTCAAGATTCTCTGCTGGATTTATTCTTCTGGCTGAAATCTTAAACCATTACCTGATATTCACCTGCAAATGCACTGTTGGAAGAGGTTATCCGACATAACGACCATAACAGGAGCATCCTATGAAAATGACAAAACTGGCCACACTTTTTCTGACTGCCACTCTAAGCCTTGCCAGCGGTGCCGCACTGGCCGCCGATAGCGGAGCGCAAACCAATAATGGCCAGGCAAACGCCGCAGCTGATGCGGGTCAGGTTGCCCCGGACGCCCGTGAAAATGTCGCACCAAATAACGTCGACAATAACGGGGTAAATACCGGTTCTGGCGGCACAATGTTGCATCCGGATGGTTCTTCAATGAACAATGACGGCATGACCAAAGATGAAGAGCACAAAAATACGATGTGCAAAGATGGTCGCTGCCCGGACATTAATAAAAAAGTACAAACTGGCGATGGCATCAACAATGATGTCGATACCAAAACCGACGGTACTACGCAGTAACTCTGCCAAAAAGCCAATACCGGGAGAGCAGAGTCTCTCCCTTTTAATTTTTCCCCTCTAAAAGCGGTATGATGTCATAAAGTTAAGTGAGATTAATTAAGGGATGACTCGTCATGGCGCACTCACACACATCTTCACACCTGCCAGAAGATAATAATGCTCGTCGCTTGTTGTATGCTTTCGGCGTGACTGCCGGGTTTATGTTGGTTGAGGTTATTGGCGGTTTTCTCTCAGGTTCTCTGGCGTTGCTGGCCGACGCAGGACATATGCTTACCGATACTGCTGCCCTGCTTTTCGCCCTGCTTGCCGTACAATTTTCTCGTCGTCCGCCCACCATTCGCCACACTTTCGGCTGGCTCAGGTTGACCACACTCGCGGCGTTTGTGAATGCCATTGCCCTGGTGGTGATTACTATTTTGATTGTTTGGGAGGCGATAGAACGTTTTCGCACGCCGCGTCCGGTGGAAGGCGGCATGATGATGACGATTGCCGTAGCTGGGCTGCTGGCTAATATACTTTCTTTCTGGTTACTTCATCACGGTAGTGAAGAGAAAAACCTTAACGTGCGCGCAGCAGCACTGCATGTACTGGGAGATCTGCTGGGTTCGGTTGGTGCTATCGTTGCCGCGTTGATTATTATCTGGACCGGCTGGACGCCTGCTGACCCCATTCTCTCGATACTGGTGTCGCTTCTGGTTCTGCGCAGCGCGTGGCGATTATTGAAAGATAGCGTGAATGAATTACTTGAAGGGGCGCCGGTGTCGCTGGATATCGCTGAACTGAAGCGTCGTATGTGTCGGGAAATCCCGGAAGTCCGCAATGTGCACCATGTACACGTGTGGATGGTGGGTGAAAAGCCAGTAATGACGCTGCATGTGCAGGTGATCCCGCCACACGATCATGACGCGTTGTTGGATACGATCCAACATTATCTGATGGATCACTATCAGATTGAGCACGCCACCATTCAGATGGAATATCAACCTTGTCATGGGCCAGACTGCCACCTTAATGAAGGAGTGTCTGGCCATTCACATCATCACCATTAATGAGATAGCGCGCGTGAACCTCTTTCGCGTGCGCTGTTGATCCACATCCGGCTGCCGTTAAGAGCAATAAACGTCAGGATCAGATACTCCAGCGACATGGCATAGACGCCCTGCAAGGCGAAAATCACCACGCTGATCACGTTAATGATGACCCACAATAACCAGTTTTCGACATATTTGCGCGTCATCAGAATCATTGCCACGATGGATAGTACCATCATGCAGGAATCCCAGAACGGGAAGGCGTCCGGTTGTAGTTCCGGCATCGCAACCTGTAAACCCAACGCCTGCATAATCGTGACTGCAACACGTGTCAGGAAAGCAAATACCGGATTGATAAATACCGTCATCAGGCCGATAGCAACAACGCAAACCGCCAGCCAGGTTAACGCTTTAGGTAATGGCAGCCAGCGAATTTTTAACTCAGCTTCATGCTGACTGGTTTGTCGTGACCAGGCATACCAACCGTAAATGTTGGCAGCAAAGAAAAATACCTGTAGCAACAAGCTGGCATACAGTTGAATCTGAAAGAAAATAATGCCAAACAGGGTGACGTTGATCAGGCCAAAAAAGTAGTTGCTGATCTTCTCCATACTGGCAAGGCCAATACACAGTAACCCTGCGATCGTCCCTACCGCTTCGATCCATGAAAGATCGTAACCACCAGCGCCGATCGGTATATGAACCAGAATGTTCTGTGTGCTAAAAAAATCCATCTTTCCCCCAATGCGTAACATGACGCTTTATTGTCAGTTTCCTCGAAGTGTAGCCGCAAAATCCAGCATACGATTAAGCGGCACCAGCGCCCTCTCTCGCAGCCTTTCATCAACATGTACCTCGTGTTTGCTTTCTCCCTGTTCTAATGCCTCTGCGATGGCCTGGAGGCCATTCATAGCCATCCACGGGCAATGCGCACAGCTACGGCAGGTTGCTCCCTCGCCAGCGGTTGGTGCTTCCAGTAACTCTTTGTCTGGCACCGCCTGCTGCATTTTGTAGAAGATTCCCCGGTCAGTTGCCACAATAAGGCGCTGATGCGGCAATGTTTTCGCAGCATTGATCAACTGACTTGTGGAGCCGACCGCATCCGCCATATCGACAATAGCTTGTGGTGATTCCGGATGCACCAGTATGGCTGCATCAGGGTATTGCTTTTGTAAGCGGGTTAACGCCTGAGTCTTAAACTCATCATGCACAATGCAGGCGCCTTGCCAGCATAAAATATCTGCGCCCGTCTGTTTTTGTACGTAACGACCCAGATGTTTGTCTGGTGCCCAGATGAGTTTTTCACCCAGACTATCCAGATGATCAATGAGTTCAACAGCAATACTTGAAGTTACCACCCAGTCTGCGCGCGCTTTTACCGCAGCAGAAGTGTTAGCGTAGACCACAACAGTACGATCGGGATGGGCATCACAAAATGCGTTAAATTCTTCAATTGGGCAGCCGAGATCCAGTGAACATTCAGCCTGAAGTGTCGGCATCAGAATTGTCTTTTCCGGGCTGAGAATTTTGGCGGTTTCTCCCATAAATCTCACCCCGGCTACGAGTAGCGTTGAAGCGGGATGTTTGGCACCAAAGCGCGCCATTTCTAAAGAATCAGAAATACAGCCGCCAGTTTCTTCCGCCAGCTGTTGAATTTCGGGATCGGTATAGTAGTGGGCGACCATCACCGCATTACGTTCTTTTAGCAGACGTTTTATTTTCTCGCGGTAATACGCTTTTTCATCAATGCTTAACGGTGTCGGCTTCGGGGGGAAAGGATAAATCGCCGCTTCAGGATCAAACATCACGCTCATCTTGCCATCTCGTTTTACAGGCTTAACATTTAGACCGACATAAAGCGTAATATTCGCCACTATCGGTTTCATTTGTTTTATATGCTAAACAAGATAGCCGAGTGGTAGAGAAAAGTCACTCGAATTACGTATGAGATGCCGGCTGCGATGCTATGTATCTTATTTCCACCGACGTAGAGTTGCTTACGCAGCAAGCGCAGAGTATGTCATCAGGGTTAAGAATTGGAATTTTGGGATGCTTGAATAGCAAAAAAGCGCCTTTAGGGCGCTTTTTTACATTGGTGGGTCGTGCAGGATGACTCGCTTCGCTCGCCCTTCGGGTCGTCGCCGCGAGCGGCTCCGTTGTTTCGCTGCGCTCAACTCGAACCTACTGCAGGTTCGAATCTTTGAATATCGCAGATAGCAAAAAAGCGCCTTTAGGGCGCTTTTTTACATTGGTGGGTCGTGCAGGATTCGAACCTGCGACCAATTGATTAAAAGTCAACTGCTCTACCAACTGAGCTAACGACCCCTTGCGGGATTATGCTGCTTTAATCATTCAGGATGGTGGGTCGTGCAGGATTCGAACCTGCGACCAATTGATTAAAAGTCAACTGCTCTACCAACTGAGCTAACGACCCATACGGGTGTTACCTGAAAGATTTTTACTCGGTGCCAATATTAAAATTGGTGGGTCGTGCAGGATTCGAACCTGCGACCAATTGATTAAAAGTCAACTGCTCTACCAACTGAGCTAACGACCCGAGTGGTGGGTGATGACGGGATCGAACCGCCGACCCCCTCCTTGTAAGGGAGGTGCTCTCCCAGCTGAGCTAATCACCCGATATTGCGCTGGATACTACAAACTACTTCCACCTAACCCACCGTAATTAGTGGTGGGTCGTGCAGGATTCGAACCTGCGACCAATTGATTAAAAGTCAACTGCTCTACCAACTGAGCTAACGACCCGGTGGTGGGTGATGACGGGATCGAACCGCCGACCCCCTCCTTGTAAGGGAGGTGCTCTCCCAGCTGAGCTAATCACCCGATACTACGCTGGATACTACTTAAAGTGGTGGGTCGTGCAGGATTCGAACCTGCGACCAATTGATTAAAAGTCAACTGCTCTACCAACTGAGCTAACGACCCACTTTTGCGTTGCTTTCGGTTTGTTTGATATCCCGTGGCAACGGCGGCATATATTACTGATTTCAGATTTGAGCGCAACAAAAATTTCGATGTAGATCACTCAACTGCTTATGATTCGCACGACACGACCAGAAATAATGCGACTTCTGGTCGTGTGTTATGCATTACATCGCGTTCAGACGTTTTTGCGCCTGTTTAGCGCCATCAGTACCAGGGTATTTACTGATAACCTGCTGGTACACGGCTTTCGCTTTCGCGGTGTCACCTTTATCCTGCATGATGACGCCGACTTTAAACATCGCATCCGCAGCCTTCGGTGACTTCGGATAGTTTTTCACCACCGAAGCAAAATAGTACGCCGCATCATCTTTCTTACCCTTGTTGTAGTTTAACTGACCCAGCCAATAATTGGCGTTTGGCAGGTAAGTTGAATCAGGGTAATTTTTGATGAAATTCTGAAATGCCACCATCGCGTCATCCTGGCGGGATTTATCCTGTACCAGCGCAATAGCTGCATTGTAATCAGTGTTTGCATCGCCGCTTTTCACCGGCGCGCCAGCATTCGCAGTACCTGCATCAGCTGTTGGCGTCGTTGATGCCGCAGCACCGCTTTGATCGACGCTGGTTGATTGCGCCGCTGCTGCGCCACCGCTGCTGAGGCTATCGATCTGCAACAGGATCTGCTTTTGCCGCTCCACGACCTGATTCAGTTGATACTGATTTTCCTGAATCTGACCACGCAGGGAATCAATATCGGATTGATTATCAGAGAGTTGTTGCTGGAGTTGGGTTAAAAGCTGGCTGTGAGCATTAGAAATACGCTCAAGTTGAGTGACGCGGTCTTCGACCGAGCCTGAGCCGACACTACTGATTGGTGCCTGAGCAAAAGCGGCCCAAGGGGCCGCTATACCAACCAGTAACGACAGACTCAATAGTTGATGTCTGAAGTTACTGCTCATGCAATTCTCTTAGTAAACCAGTACCGCACGACGGTTTTTGGAATATGCCGCTTCGTCATGACCCAGTACTGCAGGTTTTTCTTTACCGTAAGAAACGATGGAGATCTGGTCTGCAGAAACGCCTTTACCCTGCAGGTACATCTTAACGGCGTACGCACGACGTTCACCCAGGGAGATGTTGTATTCCGGAGTACCACGTTCGTCCGCGTGACCTTCTACGGTGACTTTGTAAGACGGGTTGCTACGCAGGAAGTTTGCGTGTGCATCCAGCATTTGAGCGAAGTCAGAACGGATATCGTACTTGTCCAGATCGAAGTAAACGATGTTGTTCTGCTGCAGCTGTTGCATTTGCAGACGAGCCTGCTCTTCGGAAGACATATTGCCGTTGCCGCCGTTCGCATCCATACCAGTGCCGGCACCCAGCATGCCTTCGCTGCCGTCATTGCTGGCGTTCTTGTTGGAAGAACATGCCGCAATTGCCATAACAGGCAGAGCAATCATCAGCCCTTTCAGCACTTTGTTCAGTTGCATTTCAATGATTCCTTTACTATTCAATTAATTATTATCACAGATACGGCGACCAGGCAGGGAATTTGACCTGTCCATCAGTTGCCGGAAGACGCGCTTTGAAACGCCCATCTGTAGAAACCAAATTCAGCACGGATCCCATCCCCTGAGAAGAGCTGTAGATTACCATAGTGCCGTTAGGTGCCAGACTTGGCGTTTCATCCAGGAACGTTGACGACAGAACTTGTACGCCTCCCGTTACCAGATCTTGTTTGGCAATGTGCTGCTGCCCACCATTGGAGCTGACCATTACCATAAACTTACCGTCGCTGCTGACATCCGCATCCTGGTTCTGCGAACCTTCCCAGGTAATACGTTGTGGCGCACCGCCGTTGATATTCACTTTATAAACCTGCGGACGACCGGCCTGGTCAGAAGTAAATGCCAGGTTCTGGCTGTCCGGGAACCAGGTCGGTTCGGTGTTGTTGCTGCGACCATCAGTCACCTGACGAATCTGACCAGAAGCCAAATCCATTACGTACAGGTTCAGGCTACCAGTTTTCGACAGAGCGAATGCCAGCTTGCTGCCGTCTGGCGAGAATGCAGGCGCACCGTTATGACGCGGGAATGAAGCCACCTGACGTACAGCGCCATTTGCCAGCGTCTGAATAACCAGCGCGGAACGACCGCTTTCGAAGGTGACATATGCCAGTTTAGAACCATCTGGTGACCACGCCGGAGACATCAGCGGCTGCGGTGAGCGATGAACCACAAACTGGTTGTAACCGTCATAGTCAGATACGCGCAGTTCATACGGGAACTGACCTCCATTGGTCTGAACAACGTAGGCAATTCGGGTACGGAACGCACCTTTAATGCCGGTCAGTTTTTCAAACACTTCATCACTGGCGGTATGACCAGCGTAACGCAGCCATTGCTTGTTAACTTTATATGAGTTCTGAGCAAGTACAGTACCCGGCGCACCGCCGGTATCAACCAGCTGATAAGCAACATTGTAAGAGCCGTCAGGATTTGGAGTGACCTGACCTACAACGACAGCATCAATGCCCAGCGCAGACCATGCAGCAGGTTGAACTTCCTGCGCACTACCCGGCTGCTGTGGCAGACGAGCGCGATCTAACGGATTAAATTTGCCGCTGTTACGCAAGTCAGCAGCAACGATGCCACCAATATCTTCGGGTGCCGCGCCAGGCCCTGCCCACTGGAAAGGAACTACACCAATAGGACGACCGGAATCTACACCGCTGTCGATCACAATGCGGACTTCAGCGTGCAGAACTGATGCCCACAGTATGAGAAAACCAAATGCTACTCGTAATGCCTGCTTCATCATATCTCCCTTATCTGGACAGATAGCCCACGATAATTTAGCAGAATGTTAACAAACTCAAATACACAAAACTACCAGAACCCAGCGACAACCGATGTTTGATGTTAACCGCCGTGACGGTCAACATCGCGATTACGGCTTGAAGTCCAATGGTGCGTTTTTGAACACTTCATATACTGCCTGGCTTGGTGGTTTCGGGATCTTCGCAAGTTTAGCTGCTGCCAACGCAGCCTGACAAAGTGCGGGATCGCCACCTTCAGGTTTGATATCCAGTAACATACCATCTGGCGCCAGTTTTATGCGCAGCGTACAGGTTTTGCCTGCATAGGACGATGCGTCATAGAACTTACTTTCGATAGCAGATTTAATCTGCCCGGCATAGTTATTGATATCTGCGCCTGATGCGCCATTGTTTTTAGTATTACCACTCCCGGCAGGGGAAGCATTGTTCCCTTTCGCCCCACCGCCGGTTTTCGGTGCATTCTTACCAGAGCTTAGCTCACCGAAAATATCATCTGCCTCTGCGGCAGCTTTTGCTGCAGCGGCTTTTTCAGCTGCTGCTTTTGCCGCTGCGGCTTTTTTGTCTGCGGCGGCTTTTTCTGCCGCTGCTTTTTTCTCGGCAGCGGCCTTTTCAGCAGCCGCTTTTTCTGCTGCTGCTTTTTTCTCGGCTGCGGCTTTCTCTGCTGCCGCTTTCTTATCAGCTGCAGCCTTTTCTGCCGCTGCTTTCTTCTCAGCTTCGGCCTTCGCTTTTTCAGCAGCTTCGGCTGCCGCTTTTTTTCTCGCTTCTGCTGCGGCTGCTTCTGCCGCTTCCGCTTTCTTCTTCAGTGCCGCAGCGGCTGCCTCGGCTTTTTTCTGCGCTTCGGCTGCGGCTTTGGCGGCTTCTGCTTCTGCTTTTTTCTTCGCGTCTGCAGCCGCTTTCTTCGCTGCTTCTTCCGCAGCTTTAGCATCCGCTTCGGCCTTCGCTTTAGCATCTGCCGCCGCTTTCGCTGCCGCCTCTTCCGCTTTCTTCTGCTTTAACTCGGCCTGTTTTGCGGCTTCTTCAGCCTGCTTTTTCTGTTCCTGAGCAGCTAACCGCTCTTTCTCAAGTTGCTTCAGGCGTTCCTGTTCAGCCGCTTGTTTCTCACGCAGTTCTTCAGCAGCCTGCTGTTCCTTCATCTTGCGCTGCTCATCAGAACGCTTCGCGCTTGATTCCTGGCTTTGCATGCGTTTGTACTGCTCAACTACCGCACCTGAATCAACCATTACAGCGTCGATGGACGAACCACCGCCGCCTCCGGCTGAAGCTTCTATATTCTCATCGAACGAACTCCAGATCAGCGCCGCAAATAAGATGACATGCAGCACTGCTGAAATAATTATCGCCCGCTTGAGCTTGTCGTTTTGTTCGGTTGCCTTTGACACTCTCGGTTTCCAAAAACTGTTCGCCTGTTACCCGCTCTCTTTCAAGCAAGGGAAACGCAGATGTTTAGATAGGCTGCGTCATTAAACCAACCGATTTCACACCCGCACTATGTAACAAGTTCAGTGCTTTAATTATTTCATCGTAAGGCACATCTTTTGCGCCACCGATCAGAAAGACCGTTTTCGGGTTGGCCTTGAAACGGCTGGACACTTCCGCCACCACCTGCTCTGGTGGTAAACGCTCCAGGCGATCTTTCTCAACCACCACGGTGTACTGACCAATACCAGACACTTCAACAATCACTGGCGGATTATCGTTACTGCTCACCGCCTGTGATTCAGTAGCGTCTGGCAGATCGACCTCCACGCTCTGGGTGATGATGGGCGCTGTCGCCATAAAGATCAGCAACAGCACCAGCAGTACGTCCAGCAACGGTACAATGTTGATTTCGGACTTGAGATCGCGACGACCTCGTCCACGCGCTCTGGCCATGGCTTACCCCTTGTTGCTCTCGCTAACGGTAAACGCCTGGCGGTGCAGAATCGCGGTAAACTCTTCCATAAAGTTGTCGTAATTCAGTTCCAGTTTGTTTACGCGCTGGTTGAGGCGGTTATAAGCCATTACCGCCGGAATAGCAGCGAAAAGACCAATTGCCGTTGCAATCAACGCTTCTGCGATACCGGGAGCAACCATTTGCAACGTTGCCTGCTTCACTGCGCCAAGAGCGATAAAGGCATGCATGATCCCCCAGACTGTACCAAACAGACCAATATATGGGCTGATGGAACCTACCGTACCGAGGAATGGAATGTGCGTTTCCAGATTTTCAAGTTCACGGTTCATCGAGATACGCATAGCACGCGACGCCCCTTCCACTACGGCTTCCGGCGCATGGCTATTGGCACGATGCAGGCGCACAAATTCTTTGAACCCGCTGTAAAAGATTTGTTCCGAACCGGTGAGATTATCCCGTTTTCCCTGGCTCTCTTGATAGAGGCGGGAAAGTTCGATTCCAGACCAGAATTTATCTTCAAACGCTTCAGCTTCGCGTGCTGCAGCGTTAAGAATACGGGTCCGCTGGATAATAATGGCCCAGGATGCGATTGAAAAACCAATCAAAATCAACATGATAAGTTTAACCAGAAGGCTAGCCTTCAGGAACAAATCAAGGATATTCATGTCAGTCACTGCTTAAACTCCGCGACAATAGACTTGGGAAGCGCACGAGGCTTCATTTTGAGTGGGTCAACGCAAACAACCAGAACCTCAGCTTCATTCAGCAAAGTATTCTCGGCGTTGACAATACGTTGCGTGAAAACCAAAGAGGTGCCACGCATTGATGTTATTTCAGTCTGTATTTCGAGCATATCGTCGAGCCGCGCAGGTGCGTAATATTCCACCGTCATTTTACGTACCACAAAGGCAACGCGTTCAGCCATCAGCGCCTGTTGACTGAAGTGATGGTGACGCAGCATCTCTGTGCGTGCTCTTTCATAAAAAGCGACGTAACTGGCGTGGTACACCACACCACCGGCATCGGTATCTTCATAGTAGACGCGAACCGGCCATCGAAACAGCGTTGTATTCACTTTACATCCCGGTAATGCAACAAAAGTTAGAACTTTTAAACGCTGCTACTATACGCGTGCGATTGAGGTTTGGGAATGAGGGCAAGTTAAGGGAGCGTAAAAATTTATGGACTGTTGAAGGTCCATAAATTTTTAAAGAGAATTCTGATTTAAAAGAAGAAGAAAATCAGCCCGACAATGAGAACAATATCGGCAAGCAGTGGGCAAAAAATCCCTTGCCAAAGAACCTTCTGCGGACGAAAACCCACGCCGTGAATCACGCCAGCACAGACGGCCCACATCAGCAATAAACCATGCCAGATTTCCAGTTCACTGGTCTTCGCGGCGAAACGTGATGGGTCCCAAAACATACATCCTGCTAACAGAAGCGCCATCACGAAGGAAAGCGCCCGCAGGGGGCGCTTGTCCATTACCGCATACAAAGTTGCGATAATTTTACTCATTAGCTGTCTTCTTGACCGGCTTTGCCTGATTCGACGTGCTCAAGCGCCAGCGCGGTGATTACCCCAAATGAACAGGCAAGAAGCGTTCCCAGAATCCATGCGAAATACCACATTATTAGCTCCTTACTTAGTACAGAGAGTGGGTGTTACGTTCAATGTCTTCTTTGGTGATACGTCCGAACATTTTCCAGTAACACCAGGTGGTGTAGAGAAGAATGATCGGAACCAGAACCACCGCAACCCAGGTCATGACGTTAAGCGTCAGCTGGCTGGAAGTTGCATCCCACATCGTCAGACTTGCATTCATCATGGTGCTGGACGGCATCACAAACGGGAACATTGCAATACCGGCAGTCAGGATGATGCAGGCCAACGTCAGGGAGGAGAACACAAACGCCCACGCGGCTTTATCCATACGTGCAGTCAGGATGGTCAGCAGCGGCAGAACAACACCCAGCGCCGGAATAGCCCACAGAATCGGCATATTGTTGAAGTTCACCAACCATGCGCCAGCTTCACGAACAACTTCTTTATTCAGCGGGTTAGATGCTGCGTAATGGTCCATTGTCGATTTAACGACATAACCGTCGATACCGTACATCACCCACACGCCAGCCAGTGCGAAGCAGACCAGTGTCACCAGCGCCGCCACCTGTGCAGTTGCACGGGTACGCAGGTGCAGTTCGCCCACGGTACGCATCTGCAGATAGGTCGCGCCCTGAGTAATGATCATCCCTACGCTCACCACACCGGCCAGCAGGCCGAACGGGTTAAGCAACTGGAAGAAGTTACCGGTGTAGTACAGACGCAGATATTCATCAACGTTGAACGGTACGCCCTGCAACAGGTTACCGAACGCCACACCAATCACCAGCGGCGGAACGAAGCTACCAATGAAGATGCCCCAGTCCCACATGTTGCGCCAACGGGTGTCTTCAATCTTGGAACGGTAATCAAAACCGACCGGACGGAAGAACAAAGACGCCAGTACGAGGATCATCGCGACATAGAAGCCGGAGAACGCAGCGGCATAGACCATCGGCCAGGCAGCGAACAGTGCGCCACCTGCGGTGATTAGCCATACCTGGTTACCGTCCCAATGTGGCGCGATAGAGTTAATCATAATTCGACGCTCGGTGTCGTTACGACCGAGGAAACGGGTGAGCATCCCCACCCCCATGTCGAAACCGTCAGTGACTGCAAAACCAATCAGCAGAACGCCAACCAGCAGCCACCAGATAAAACGCAATACTTCATAATCGATCATTTGACGACTCCTGTCTTAGCGTGCCGGCTGAGTAGTCGTGGAAGACTGCTCAAAGTGATAGCGACCGGTTTTCAGGCTGCTTGGGCCGAGGCGTGCAAACTTGAACATTAAGAACAATTCTGCCACCAGGAACAGGGTATACAGGCCGCAAATCAGCACCATCGAGAAGATGAGATCGCCTGCAGTCAGCGACGAGTTTGCTACTGCGGTAGGCAACACTTCACCGATAGCCCACGGTTGACGACCATATTCAGCAACGAACCAACCCGCTTCTACAGCAATCCACGGCAGCGGAATACCGTACAGCGCGGCGCGCAGCAGCCATTTTTTCTCGCCAATGCGGTTACGGATTACACTCCAGAAGGAGAGCGCGATAATTGCCAGCAGCAGGAAGCCACACGCCACCATGATACGGAACGCGAAGTACAGCGGCGCTACACGTGGAATGGAGTCTTTGGTTGCCTGTTGAATCTGCGCTTCAGTCGCATCTGCCACGTTTGGCGTATAGCGTTTCAGCAGCAGACCGTAACCGAGGTCTTTCTTCATGCTATTGAACTGGTCACGTACAGCCTGATCGGTGGAACCAGAACGCAGTTGTTCGAGCAGAGAGTACGCTTTCATCCCGTTACGAATACGTTCTTCGTGCTGCACCATCAGTTCTTTCAGGCCGATAACCGGTGTATCCACGGAACGCGTTGCGATAATACCCAGCGCGTAAGGGATCTGGATCGCAAATTTGTTCGTCTGCTCTTCCTGATCAGGAATACCAAACAGAGTAAAGGCGGCAGGCGCAGGTTGAGTTTCCCACTCGGCTTCAATAGCAGCCAGTTTGGTTTTCTGCACATCGCCCATTTCGTAACCAGATTCATCACCCAGAACAATAACAGACAGGACGGCAGCCATACCGAAGCTGGCAGCGATAGCAAAGGAGCGTTTTGCGAAGGCGAAGTCACGACCTTTCAGCATATACCATGCGCTGATACCGAGGATGAACATCGCGCCAGTCACATAACCAGACGCTACAGTGTGAACGAATTTCACCTGAGCAACCGGGTTAAGCACCAGCTCGGAGAAGCTCACCATCTCCATACGCATAGTTTCGAAATTGAAATCGGACGCGATTGGGTTTTGCATCCAGCCGTTCGCAACCAGAATCCACAGAGCGGACAGGTTTGAACCGAGCGCCACCAGCCAGGTGACACACATATGCTGAACTTTACCCAGACGATCCCAACCGAAGAAGAACAGACCTACAAAGGTGGATTCGAGGAAGAAGGCCATCAGACCTTCGATTGCCAGCGGCGCACCGAAGATATCCCCCACATAGTGGGAATAGTAAGACCAGTTAGTCCCGAACTGGAACTCCATGGTCAGACCGGTTGCCACACCCAGAGCAAAGTTGATACCAAACAACTTGCCCCAGAACTTGGTCATATCTTTATAAATCTGTTTGCCGGAAAGGACGTAGACCGTTTCCATAATGGCCAGCAGGAACGCCATACCGAGCGTCAGCGGCACAAAAAGGAAGTGGTACATCGCGGTCAAGGCAAACTGTAAGCGCGACAGTTCGACTATATCTAACATCATGACTCCTTGCTCATCGCATGAAGACTCCGAGAGTGAACCCCGTTAGAAAGGGTCACACGCATGCCCCAATACAAAATTATTTGCTCGCCCCTATCGTTGCCATTTCATCAAAAGAGGAAAGACAATGATAAAAAAGTTACAAATATGTTAATGAATAAACCAAATTGATCCCGTAATTATATTACGCCGCAAAATCCTTACAATAAACAGGTTTTTATTGAGCAAAATTGCATTTTTCGACAGTGATCAATTTATAGCGAAATTGTCACCATCTCACCAATTTGATCTACGACAATTTATCGTGTTTTGCAGATTTTTTTCAAGAATTAAAAATTGATTTACATCAAAATCAATCAGATATGTTAATTATGTGTGAAGTATGAATCACCAAAAGCCCTATTGTTAATTTATTGTAAAATAATAATGCAACATAATTATCACAACAAAAAGACATAGATAAAAAACCAGTATTTTATTTAACAAAGCCACCTTATCAATTTTTTATAATCCTAATTGATTAGAGTAGCCAATTTGTTGCTATTTCACATAACAAATTTTTATCATAGTTAATTGATTGTTGTCTTTATGAGCGCCGAACTGTAAATCCATTACCTATTGTTTCTCTGGTAATAATCACAAAAAGAAATAGATGCCTTCGGTATAGTCAGATAGAACAAGAATTTTCAAAAGAATTTATATATGGCATTGATATTTCCCGATCTGTATTCAATGATTCCCTCAACGATTGAAAATCAAGAGAAATTGTCATAACGGGGATACGAAACAACAAAACGGAATTATAGCCAGGCGTTAGAAAACACAGGATATTCTCGGGTAACACGCCACTCTGTCTAAAAATATTAACTCTCTGCCTTACAAAGGATTCCCCATGAAGAAAGCAACACATGTGATTGGCGTTGATGCGATTGTACTCTCCTCTATCTATGGATATTAGCGATATCGACTCATCAAGCATGAACTGAGTGGTATTCAGCTCCATATGAACAGCAACCTGGTGGGTAAACATGATTTCGCCGTTGGAATCAAGGTTGTTCTGCAACATCTAACAGATTGCTTCAATCTGCCTGTTTTGGCCGTGTAATATTCTTAATTTAACCATTTGAATATGATGATATTGTAAGATATCAGAAATTTAATTATCTGGAGATACGGCTTTACGACTACTGAACCTTAAAGTAATAGTTGATAATTCAGTAGTACATCAAGTGATATAACTAATTATATTAAAAAAGTTTTTTATACAATCGCATTGTAAAGAAGCATCAGCTACTTATAAAGCCCCAAAAAAATATATATTAATTCATGCTGAAATAATATTTTCGACCGTAGTTCACGTTTGAAATGATTAATGACCTGCGCCTCTCACGCAGGTCAAATCAGGAAACTGTGTAACCGGCAAATAAGATGTTCGTAAACAGCGGGTATCATCAGTTGCCCTCAAAATACAGCTGATTTACATTTTTGCTTTTACACGTGCGATAGCCTCTTCATAAGAGGGCTTATTTTTTTCCGCATAAGCGAGTTGATAATGCTGCAATGCATCAGCGTTCTGTCCTGCAGTTTCATAAATTTTGGCAATGTTATAATAGGAGTTAGCGCGCGTTGTCGCCGCATTTGCTCCACTGGCTAACGAGATCGCTTTACGATTTGCCCAAATCGCTTCCGCTATGTTGCCATTTTTCTGATAAGCCAGATCCAGGTTACTAAATGCCTGTCCGTAATTGCCGTCTAATTCTGTTGCCTGTTGGAAGAGTTGAATGGCTTGCTCAAGTTGACCGGTTTTGTAAACAGCTTCACCTTCATGATTATATTTTCTTGCCAGTTGAGTATCTCCACTGTTTTGCATCGCGGGCGAAGCCGGAGTTGAAGAGCCCGTCGCAGGCATTATCACAGTGGCTAAATCCCTGACGCCTAATGTGGTGTCATTAAAATTGGCGCTGGTAACAGAGTTGATATCTTCAAACTCGCCGTCTGGATTGAGTTTAAACACGGTCCAGATGTTCCCTCGTTCTCCAGCAGGGACACTATAACTACGTACCAGGGAGCTCGGCAGAACAATTTTCTTCATGTATAAATCCTTTTACTGAATGGAGAAGAGATATTTCGCCGGGCATTATTGCGCAAGGGATGGGAAAAAAAGCAGCGGGAAAGCTTTTCAGATTAGCGCCCGAATAAAAACAAAAAAGGCCATCATAAGATGGCCAACCATGTCGAAACCGACAGCCCTTCGCCATTCCTGTAGAGGGAAGCGGCGAGGGCTATTTCTTATTACAGATATTTATTTCAGAACAGTTTTCAGTGCTTCACCGATATCAGCCAGGCTGCGAACGGTTTTCACGCCTGCGGCTTCCAGGGCAGCGAACTTCTCATCCGCAGTCCCTTTACCACCGGCAATGATGGCGCCAGCATGACCCATACGTTTGCCTTTCGGCGCAGTCACACCGGCAATGTAACCCACAACTGGCTTGGTGACGTGCTCTTTGATGTACGCAGCCGCTTCTTCTTCTGCGCTACCGCCGATCTCACCGATCATCACGATCGCTTCGGTCTGCGGGTCTTTTTCGAACATTTCGAGAATGTCGATAAAGTTAGAACCTGGGATCGGGTCGCCGCCGATACCCACACAGGTCGACTGACCGAAACCGTAATCCGTGGTCTGTTTAACCGCTTCATAGGTCAGTGTACCGGAACGGGAAACGATACCCACTTTACCCGGTTTGTGAATGTGACCCGGCTGGATACCGATTTTGCATTCACCCGGGGTGATAACGCCCGGGCAGTTCGGGCCGATCATACGAACGCCTGCTTCATCCAGCTTCACTTTCACGGTCAGCATATCCAGCGTCGGGATACCTTCAGTGATGGTGATAATCAGTTTAATGCCTGCATCGATGGCTTCCAGAATGGAGTCTTTGCAGAACGGCGCTGGTACATAGATAACAGAAGCAGTAGCGCCAGTGGCGGCAACGGCTTCACGCACGGTGTTGAACACCGGCAGGCCGAGGTGGGTGGTGCCGCCTTTACCTGGAGTTACGCCGCCAACCATTTTCGTGCCGTATGCAATGGCCTGTTCAGAGTGGAAAGTCCCCTGGCTACCGGTAAAGCCCTGGCAGATAACCTTGGTGTTTTTATCAATTAAAATGGACATTATTTCCCCTCCACTGCGGCAACAACCTGCTGAGCTGCATCCGTCAGACCTTTTGCTGCAATAATATTCAGGCCACTGTCAGCCAGTTTCTTCGCGCCGAGTTCGGCGTTGTTACCTTCCAGACGTACCACGACCGGTACGTTAACACCCACTTCCGCTACCGCGCCGATGATACCGTCAGCGATCAGGTCGCAACGAACGATACCGCCGAAGATGTTAACCAGAACGGCCTTCACTTTGTCGTCAGAGAGGATGATTTTGAACGCTTCGGTCACGCGCTCTTTGGTAGCGCCACCACCAACGTCAAGGAAGTTAGCCGGTTCGCCGCCGTGCAGTTTAACGATGTCCATCGTACCCATCGCCAGACCTGCACCGTTAACCATACAACCGATGTTACCGTCCAGCGCAACGTAGTTCAGCTCCCACTGTGCAGCTTGTGCTTCACGCGGATCTTCCTGCGACTGGTCGCGCATTTCGCGCAGATCAGGCTGGCGGAACAGTGCGTTGCCGTCAGCGCCCAGTTTGCCATCGAGGCAGACAAGATCGCCCTGTTTAGTAATAACCAGCGGGTTGATTTCGATCAGCGCCAGGTCGCGCTCCAGGAAAATGGTCGCCAGACCCATGAAGATTTTGGTGAACTGCTGAACCAGTTTACCTTCCAGACCCAGTTTGAACGCCAGCTCACGTCCCTGATACGGCATCGGGCCAGTCAGCGGATCAAGCGCAACTTTGTGGATCAGGTGCGGGGTTTCTTCCGCCACTTTTTCGATTTCCACACCGCCTTCGGTGGAGGCCATAAAGACCACGCGACGGGAACTACGGTCAACAACAGCACCGAGATACAGCTCTTTAGCGATATCGGTCGCCGCTTCAACCAGAATCTGGTTAACCGGTTGGCCATTGGCGTCTGTTTGATACGTTACCAGACGCTTGCCCAGCCAGTTCTCTGCAAAAGCACGGATGTCTTCTTTGCTGTTTACAACTTTCACACCGCCCGCTTTACCACGGCCACCAGCGTGAACCTGACATTTCACTACCCACGGACCCGCACCGATTTTTGAAGCGGCTTCTTCTGCTTCGCGCGGAGTAGTACAGGCATAACCCACTGGCGCCGGTAAGCCATAGCGGGCAAAAAGTTGTTTTGCCTGATATTCATGTAAGTTCATGTGTTCTGTCCATCCTTTAGTAATCGTTATCTTTTAAACCGTAGACCGAATATGACGTATCGTTTCCGGGCATTGTCGGTCACCCGTAAGCCTGATAAGACGCGCCAGCGTCGCATCAGGCTTCAATTGCCGGAGAAGGCGATAACCCCTTATCCGGTCTACAGTGCAGGTGAGGCTTAAACTACTATACGTCCAGCAGCAGACGCGTCGGATCTTCCAGCAACTCTTTGATCGTTACCAGGAAGCCCACGGATTCGCGACCATCGATCAGACGGTGATCGTAGGACAACGCCAGGTACATCATCGGCAGGATCTCAACCTGACCATTCACCGCCATCGGACGATCTTTGATAGCGTGCATACCCAGAATTGCGCTCTGCGGCGGGTTGATGATAGGCGTTGACATCAGGGAACCGAACACACCACCGTTGGTTATGGTGAAGTTACCACCGGTCAGATCTTCAACCGTCAGCTTACCGTCACGGCCTTTAACAGCCAGCTCTTTGATTTTCTTCTCGATATCTGCCATGCCGAGGGTATCGACATCACGCAGAACCGGCGTCACCAGACCGCGCGGCGTAGAAACCGCCATGCTGACGTCGAAATAGTTGTGGTAAACCACATCATCGCCATCGATAGAAGCATTCACTTCCGGGTAACGTTTCAGGGCTTCAACCACAGCTTTCACGTAGAAGGACATAAAGCCCAGACGGATGCCGTGACGTTTTTCAAATGCTTCACCGTACTGCTTACGCAGATCCATAATCGGCTTCATGTTGACTTCGTTGAACGTGGTCAACATGGCGGTGGAGTTTTTCGCTTCCAGCAGACGCTCTGCCACACGCTTACGCAGGCGAGTCATCGGGACACGTTTTTCGCTACGTGCAGCCAGTGCTGGTTGTGCCGCTGGAGCAGCAGCAGCCGGTGCAGACTCTTTCGCCGTGGCTTTCGCCAGATGTTTTTCCACATCTTCACGGGTCAGACGACCACCGACACCAGTGCCTTTAATCGCGCTAGCTTCGAGGTTGTGTTCAGCCAGCAGGCGACGGATCGCCGGGCTTAACGCGTCGTTGTTTTGCTCTTCCAGAGACGCCTGCTGGCGTTGTGCCGGAGTGGACGCTTTCTCTTCAGATTTGGCGCTGGTTTCTTTACCGGCGCTGTTGCCTTCACGCAGGCGACCGAGGATCTGACGAGACGTTACAGTTGTACCTTCATCTTCCAGAACCGCATCCAGAATGCCGTCTGCTGATGCCGGTACTTCCAGTACCACTTTGTCAGTTTCGATTTCTACCAGCACTTCATCACGTACGACTGCGTCGCCGGGTTTTTTATGCCAGGTTGCGACGGTGGCATCGGCTACGGATTCAGGCAGGTCAGGGACCAGAATATCTACGCTACTCATTGTGTATCCTTTATTTATTCGACGTTCAGCGCGTCATTAACCAGATCTTGTTGCTGTTTCTGGTGAACGGACATATACCCTACCGCCGGAGAGGCGGAGGCCGGGCGGCCTGCATAACGCAGAGAAGCCCCAAACGGAATCACTTCACGGAAATGATGCTGGCTGCAGTACCATGCGCCCTGGTTGAGCGGCTCTTCCTGGCACCAGACAAAATCCTTGACGTGAGCAAACTGCTGCAACACTTCCTGCATCGCTTTATGCGGGAACGGGTAGAGTTGCTCGATACGCACAATGGCGACATCGTGTTGATTGTTCTTACGACGTTGTTCCAGCAGGTCGTAATAAACCTTACCAGAACACATCACCACGCGCTTCACGCCCTTCGGATCAAGCTCGTCGATTTCACCGATGGCTGGCAGGAAGGTGCCGTTCGCCAGTTCTTCGAGGCTGGAAACCGCCAGCGGATGACGCAGCAGGGATTTCGGCGACATCACGACCAGCGGACGACGCATCCCGCGCAGCGCCTGACGACGCAGCATGTGGTAAACCTGTGCCGGGGTAGACGGTACGCACACCTGCATGTTTTGCTCAGCACAAAGTTGCAGATAACGTTCCAGACGCGCGGAGGAGTGCTCCGGCCCCTGCCCTTCGTAACCGTGCGGCAGTAGCATCACCAGACCACACATCCGGCCCCATTTCTGTTCGCCAGAGGAGATGAACTGGTCGATAACCACCTGCGCACCGTTGGCGAAGTCACCGAACTGTGCTTCCCAGATGGTCAGGGTGCGTGGTTCTGCGGTGGCATAACCGTATTCAAACGCCAGCACAGCTTCTTCAGATAGTACGGAGTCCCAGACGCGGAACGCGCCCTGGCCGTTATGGATATGTTGCAGCGGCGTGTAAGTGGAACCGTTAGACTGGTTATGGATCACCGCGTGACGGTGGAAGAACGTACCGCGACCGGAGTCTTCACCCGACAGGCGAACCGGAATGCCTTCATCAACCAGCGTGGCGTAAGCGAGGTTTTCCGCACCGCCCCAGTCGAACAGTTTCTCACCAGCAGCCATCGCCTGGCGATCGCCATAAATCTTGGCAACGCGAGACTGCATTTCAATGGCTTCTGGCACCGTGCTGATGCGTTTAGCCAGCTCCTGCAGGCGCTTCATCTCAACTTTGTTCGGGTACTCTTCGTCCCATTCGTGGTTGAGGTACGGCGACCAGGTGAAGGAGTGCATGTTCATCGGACGCCACTCTGCCACCACGCAATCGCCAGCATCCAGCGCATCGCGGTACAGGTTAACCATCTCGGTGGCATCTTCCAGCGTCGCCACTTTTTCCTGCTCCAGCTTGTCAGCGTAGATTTTGCGCGGCGTTGGATGTTTTTTGATTTTCTGATACATCAGCGGCTGAGTTGCGCTCGGCTCGTCGGCTTCGTTGTGGCCGTGACGGCGGTAGCATACCAGGTCGATGAAGACATCACGTTTAAAGGTGTTACGGAAATCGAGCGCCAGACGGGTCACAAAGGCAACGGCTTCCGGATCGTCCGCGTTAACGTGGAAAATCGGTGCCTGAACCATCTTGCCGATATCAGTACAGTACGGCGTCGAACGAGCATCCAGCGGGTTAGAGGTGGTGAAGCCAACCTGGTTGTTGATAACGATACGTACCGTACCGCCAACTTCATAACCGCGCGCTTTCGACATGTTCAGGGTTTCCTGAACCACGCCCTGTCCGGTCACTGCGGCGTCACCGTGGATGGTGATTGGCAGGACTTTATTGCTGCTCGGCTCATCAAGTCTGTCCAGACGGGCACGAACAGAACCGATAACTACCGGGCTTACAATCTCAAGGTGAGACGGGTTAAATGCCAGTGCCAGGTGCACCAGGCCGCCATCGGTCTGGAAGTCAGACGAGAAGCCCATGTGGTATTTCACGTCACCCGTGCCGAGGTGTTCTTTATGTTTACCGGCAAACTCGTCGAACAAGTCTTGCGGTTTTTTACCCAGCACGTTCACCAGCACGTTCAGACGACCACGGTGCGCCATCCCGAGAACCACTTCACGGGTGCCGCTGTTGCCCGCGTGGCGGATCATCTCTTTAAGCATCGGGATTAACGCGTCGCCGCCTTCCAGCGAGAAGCGTTTTGCGCCAGGGAATTTTGCGCCAAGGTAACGTTCAAGGCCTTCAGCGGCGGTCAGTTCGCTTAAGAAGCGTTTTTTCTCTTCGCTATTGAAAGTCGCGCGACCAGACTCGATACGCTGTTGGATCCAGCGTTTTTCTTCGGTGCTGGTTATGTGCATATACTCGGCGCCAATCGGGCCGCAGTAGGTTTGCTTGAGAGCTTCCAGCAGCTCGCCGAGTTTCATGGTCTCTTTGCCGCTGGCAAATGAACCGACGTTGAAGGTCTCCTGAAAGTCTGCTTCGGTCAGATCGTGGAAAGACGGATCCAGATCGGCCACTTTATCTTGCTGCCACAGTCCCAGCGGATCGAGATTCGCATGTTGGTGACCACGGAAGCGGTATGCGTTAATGAGCTGCAGGACTTTAACCTGCTTCACATTGGTGTCAGGGTCGGAGATCGTTGAAGAGTAACGTGAAGCGTCTTTCGCCAGGCGGCGGAAATATTCACGCGTTTGAGAATGGAATTGATCCGGTTTGACTCCCGTACCAGGTAACTGCTGGAACGTCGAACGCCAGTTAGCGTCAACCGAGTCAGGATCGGTTAAGAAGTCTTCATAGAGCTGTTCTATCCAGCTCTGGTTTGCGCCAGAGAGGTAAGAAGAGTCCAACCAGGCTTTCAAAGCGCTGTTCTGCATCGTGATCCCTTAAGCATCTTTTTTATGCTTACTTCGCCGTGGATACTACCACGCACAGTGATGTGCGTGCCGGGGTTCACTTGTTGCGGACTTGTCGTGTTTTCTGCGTCCGCTAAGGAACCTTTAAAAACTGTCTTAGTGTCAGGGGCAGTTTTTAAAGATTTCCTGCATTTCTTTTCCAGACCGGATAAGGCGTTTACGCCGCATCCGGCACTGGTTGCCTGATGCGACGCTTGCGCGTCTTATCAGGCCTGGTATTTATGCATTACGTTGCAACAACATCGACTTGATATGGCCGATGGCACGCGTCGGATTCAGCCCTTTCGGACATACACTGACGCAGTTCATGATGCTGTGACAGCGGAATACACTGAATGCATCACTCAAACCGTCAAGGCGACTGTCAGTCTCGGTATCACGGCTATCAATCAGGAAACGATACGCCGCTAACAAGCCTGCAGGACCGATAAACTTATCGGGATTCCACCAGAAAGACGGACAAGAGGTTGAACAACATGCGCAGAGAATACATTCATACAGCCCGTCGAGTTTTTCACGTTGCTCTGGCATTTGTAAATGCTCACGAGCTGGTAGATTTTGTCCATTATTCAACAAGTAAGGCTTAATTTTCTCATATTGCGCATAGAATTGTCCCATGTCTACCACCAAATCGCGGACAACCGGTAAACCTGGCAACGGACGAATTACAATCTTCTTGCCCGGCTGGTTGAGTGCCGAAATCGGGGTAATACAGGCCAGACCATTCTTGCCATTCATGTTCAGACCGTCGGAACCACACACACCTTCACGGCAGGAGCGACGGAACGACAGGCTGGGATCTTTCTCTTTCAGCTGAATAAGTGCATCCAGCAGCATCATGTCGCGACCTTCTTCCGCTTCCAGGGTGTAATCCTGCATACGCGGAGCATCATCAACATCCGGGTTATAGCGATAAATTGAAAACTCGAGTCTCATTTTCCTGTCTCCGCATTAGTAAGTACGAATCTTCGGCGGGAATGCCGGGCGCAGTTTCGGTTCCATGTTGACGCTACGTCGCGTCATGGATTCCGACTCTGGCAGATACAGGGAGTGGCACAGCCAGTTTTCATCATCACGATCCGGGAAGTCGAAGCGGCTATGCGCGCCACGGCTTTCAGTACGGAAGTTGGCAGAAACAGCCGTTGCATACGCCGTTTCCATCAGGTTATCCAGTTCCAGGCATTCAACGCGCTGGGTGTTGAACTCGCTGGAAGTGTCATCCAGACGGGCATTTTTCAGACGCTCGCGGATCACTTTCAACTGCTCAAGCCCTTTCGCCATCGCATCACCTTCACGGAATACCGAGAAGTTATGCTGCATACATTCTTGCAGTGCTTTACGAATCGCCACCGGATCTTCACCGTTACGGTTATTATTCCAGCGGTTCAGGCGCTCCAGAGAAACTTCAACATCAGACTCGCTGGCATCGCGCAGTGCGCCCTGCTCGGCGATAGACTCTTGCAGATGCAGACCTGCCGCGCGACCAAATACCACCAGATCCAGCAGCGAGTTGCCGCCCAGACGGTTAGCACCGTGTACCGATACGCAAGCAATTTCCCCCACCGCGAACAGGCCAGGGATCACCACATCTTCGCCCTTCTCGTTCACCGTCAGCGCCTGACCGGTCACTTTGGTCGGTATACCGCCCATCATATAGTGACAGGTTGGGATAACCGGAATCGGTTCTTTAACCGGATCAACGTGAGCGAAGGTACGGGAGAGTTCCAGGATACCCGGCAAGCGGGATTCGAGAACTTCTTTACCCAAGTGGTCGAGTTTCAGTTTTGCGTGTGGTCCCCACGGACCATCACAGCCGCGACCTTCACGGATTTCGATCATGATGGAGCGCGCCACCACATCACGACCCGCCAGGTCTTTAGCGTTCGGCGCATAACGCTCCATAAAGCGTTCGCCATGTTTGTTCAGCAGATAGCCGCCTTCACCACGGCAACCTTCGGTGACCAGTACGCCCGCACCGGCAATCCCCGTCGGGTGGAACTGCCACATTTCCATATCCTGCACCGGTACGCCTGCACGGATAGCCATGCCGACGCCGTCGCCGGTGTTAATGTGGGCATTGGTGGTGGACTGATAAATACGCCCTGCCCCGCCGGTCGCCAGCACGGTCGCGCGGGCTTTGAAGTAAACCACTTCACCGGTTTCGATGCACAGTGCGGTACAACCCACCACCGCGCCATCCTGGTTTTTCACCAGATCCAGCGCATACCATTCGGAGAAAATAGTGGTGTGGTTTTTCAGGTTCTGCTGATAAAGCGTGTGCAACAGTGCGTGACCGGTACGGTCAGCCGCTGCCGCTGTACGTGCCGCCTGCTCGCCGCCGAAGTTTTTCGACTGGCCGCCAAACGGACGTTGATAGATACGACCATCATCAAGGCGCGAGAACGGCAGCCCCATGTGTTCCAGTTCCAGAATCGCTTCCGGCCCGGTTTTACACATATATTCAATCGCGTCCTGGTCACCAATATAGTCCGACCCTTTTACGGTGTCGTACATATGCCATTCCCAGTTATCTTCATGGGTATTACCCAGCGCAACGGTAATGCCGCCCTGCGCAGAAACGGTATGGGAACGGGTCGGGAAGACTTTAGAGAGCAGCGCACAGGTCTGGCCGCTCTGGGAAATTTGCAGCGCCGCGCGCATACCTGCGCCACCAGCACCAATCACAACTGCATCAAATTCTCTGACTGGCAATTTCATCACACACCCCACACCACAACGAATCCATAAATCACGTAAACCACCAGTGCAACGACAATCACCAGTTGCAGCATCAGGCGCAAAGCCAGCGGTTTAACGTAGTCGGTCAACACCTGCCACATGCCGATCCAGGCATGGATCAAGATGGAAAACAGCGCCAGCAGGGTGAACACTTTAGTGAACGCAGAGGCAAAGAAACCGATCCAGACTTCATATGTCAGTTCGCCACTGGTAGCGAAAAAACCGACCATATAAATGATGTAGAGCGTCAGGACGATAGCAGTAGCGCGAACGAGGATGAAATCATGTACGCCATTGCGTCCTAATGCGGAGGCGTTGCTTACCATACGAGGACTCCTGCAAGAATTGAAAGCACGACAGTAATGACAAAGGAGATTTTGGCGGAGCGTTTACCCGCTTCGAATGTTTCTTCCAGATAGCCAAAATCCATCATCATGTGGCGAATACCTACGACGACGTGATACGCCAGAGCGGTAAGGATGCCCCACATGATAAATTTGACGAAGAAGCTGCCCATAATGGCGGAAGCTTGCTCGAAACCTTCAGGGGAAGAGAGGCTGGTACCCAGAAGCCACAGCAGGATGCCCACTGCAACAAAGGTGATCACACCGGAAACGCGATGGAGAATGGACGCTATCGCCGTGACGGGGAACCGGATGGTTTGTAGGTCCAGATTAACAGGTCTTTGTTTTTTCACATTTCTTATCATGAATAACGCCCACATGCTGTTCTTATTATTCCCTGGGGACTACGGGTACAGAGGATAACTTTCTGTTACCTGGAGACGTCGGGATTTCCTTCCTCCGGTCTGCTTGCGGGTCAGACAGCGTCCTTTCTATAACTGCGCGTCATGCAAAACACTGCTTCCAGATGCGAAAACGACACGTTACAACGCTGGGTGGCTCGGGATTGCAGGGTGTTCCGGAGACCTGGCGGCAGTATAGGCCGTTCACAAAATCATTACAATTAACCTACATATGCTTTGTCGGGTTTTATCCAGAACAGTGATCTGAGTCACGATAACAACATTTATTTAATTTTTAACCATCTCATTTGACAATCATTCAACAAAGTTGTTACAAACATCATCAGGAAAAGCATATAATGCGTAAAAGTTATGGGGTCACTATTTCACCTAAGATTAACTTATGTAACAGTGTGGAAGTATTGACCAATCCATCCAGGACAGTTATTAGTGATAGACAGGTTTAATAATTCGGATTGCTAAGTGCTTGATTCGCCGTTTATTCGTCATCAATGAATCCTTTACCTGCAAGCGCCCAGAGCTCTGTACCCAGGTTTTCCCCTCTTTCACAGAGCGGCGAGCCAAATAACAAACGGGTAAAGCCAGGTTGATGTGCGAAGGCAAATTTAAGTTCCGGCAGTCTTACGCAATAAGGCGCTAAGGAGACCTTAAATGGCTGATACAAAAGCAAAACTCACCCTCAACGGGGATACAGCTGTTGAACTGGATGTGCTGAAAGGCACGCTGGGTCAAGATGTTATTGATATCCGTACTCTCGGTTCAAAAGGTGTGTTCACCTTTGACCCAGGCTTCACTTCAACCGCATCCTGCGAATCTAAAATTACTTTTATTGATGGTGATGAAGGTATTTTGCTGCATCGAGGTTTCCCTATCGATCAGCTGGCGACCGATTCTAACTACCTGGAAGTCTGTTACATTCTGCTGAATGGTGAAAAACCGACCCAGGAACAGTATGACGAGTTTAAAACTACAGTTACCCGTCATACGATGATCCACGAACAGATCACCCGTCTGTTCCACGCCTTCCGTCGCGACTCTCATCCGATGGCGGTCATGTGCGGTATTACCGGCGCGCTGGCAGCGTTTTATCACGACTCACTTGACGTCAATAACCCACGTCATCGTGAAATCGCCGCGTTCCGTCTGCTGTCGAAAATGCCGACCATGGCTGCGATGTGTTACAAATACTCCATCGGTCAGCCATTTGTTTACCCGCGCAATGACCTTTCTTACGCTGGCAACTTCCTGCACATGATGTTCTCCACGCCGTGCGAACCGTATGAAGTCAATCCAATTCTGGAACGTGCAATGGATCGTATTCTGATCCTGCACGCTGACCACGAGCAGAATGCTTCTACCTCTACCGTGCGTACCGCTGGCTCTTCGGGTGCAAACCCGTTTGCTTGTATCGCAGCAGGTATTGCTTCGCTGTGGGGGCCAGCTCACGGTGGTGCTAACGAAGCTGCGCTGAAAATGCTGGAAGAAATCAGCTCCGTTAAGCACATTCCGGAATTTGTTCGTCGTGCGAAAGACAAAAATGATTCTTTCCGCCTGATGGGCTTCGGTCACCGCGTGTACAAAAATTACGACCCGCGCGCCACCGTAATGCGTGAAACCTGCCATGAAGTCCTGAAAGAGCTGGGCACCAAAGATGACCTGCTGGAAGTGGCAATGGAGCTGGAAAACATCGCGCTGAACGACCCGTACTTTATCGAGAAGAAACTGTACCCGAATGTCGACTTCTACTCCGGTATCATCCTGAAAGCGATGGGTATTCCGTCTTCCATGTTCACCGTGATCTTCGCTATGGCACGTACGGTTGGCTGGATCGCCCACTGGAGCGAAATGCACAGTGACGGCATGAAAATTGCCCGTCCGCGTCAGCTGTATACTGGCTATGAAAAACGTGACTTTAAAAGCGATATTAAACGTTAATCGTTGATGACTGAGCAGTAAATTCATCTAACCCGCCCTTTTTATATGGCGGGTTATTTTTTGTTGGATAAAACACGAAAAATTGTAAAAATAAAATTAAAAAGCGGGCAAGGAACAAAAAACAAGCAGCTTACATAGCAATCAATATAATATCTTTTTAGGAATAATTGTCCTCTCCGTCCTGTTTATAACCTTCTGAATATTATGCATATCCATTTCTCACTTCTATTTTTAATAGCCAAATCAATTCACATCACAAATTAATTACTTTCGTATTTAGCAATACTAAATCTATTTTTAAGTAAAACTAAAAACACTCCACACGCAAAATCAGATAATCTGGCAGAGCTATACTATTTTTCTATTTCCTTAAAGGATTCTGTTATGTTTAAAGGACAAAAAACATTGGCCGCATTGGCCGTATCTCTGTTGTTCACTGCTCCTGTTTATGCTGCAGACGAAGGCTCTGGTGAGATTCACTTTAAAGGTGAAATTATTGAAGCTCCTTGTGACATTCATCCAGATGATGTTGATAAAAATATTGACCTTGGACAAGTCACGACGACCCATATAAACCGGGATCATCACAGCAATAAAGTGGCCGTCGACATTCGCTTAATAAACTGTGACCTGCCAAGTTCTGATAATGGTAGCGGTTCGCCGATATCCAAAGTTGCCGTAACCTTCGACGGTTCGGCTAAAACGACCGGGGCAACACCTCTGTTGAGTAATACCAGTGCTGGCGAAGCAACAGGTGTCGGCGTAAGACTGATGGACAAAAATGACACAAACATCGTATTGGGTACAGCTGCGCCAGACCTCGACCTGGATTCAAGCTCAACAGAACAAACGCTGAACTTCTTTGCCTGGATGGAACAAATTGATAATGCAGTCAATGTCACGGCTGGTGCCGTAACCGCTAACGCGACCTACGTTCTGGATTATAAATAAGCATAATTATGGCGGCGACGTAGCCGCCTTTCTGCAAATATTTATCAGGTATGGACACCGTGAATATTTATCGACTCTCTTTTATTTCCTGCCTGACGATGGTAATGCCGTCCGCGCTGGCGGTCGAATTTAACCTGAGCGTCCTCGACAAATCGATGCGTGATAGCATTGATATTTCATTATTAAAAGACAAAGGGGTGATTGCCCCCGGTGAATATTTTGTTAGCATTGCCGTTAATAATAACCAAATCAGTAACGGGCAAAAAATTAGCTGGCAAAAAAGCGGTGATAAAACCATTCCGTGTATCAATGAATCACTGGTGGATAAATTCGGTTTAAAACCAGACTTCCGTCAATCATTAATACAGAGAAATCAGTGTGTTGATTTTAGCTCGCATCCAGAAATACTCTTCAATTTCGATCAAACCAATCAGCAACTCAATATCACCATTCCGCAAGCGTGGCTGGCATGGCACTCAGAAAACTGGATGCCGCCATCAACATGGAAAGAAGGTGTAGCCGGCTTTCTGATGGATTACAACCTGTTTGCCAGCAACTACCGTCCCCAAGGCAGTAGCAGCAACACTAACCTGAACGCTTATGGTACTGCCGGTATTAACATGGGTGCATGGCGCTTACGCAGCGATTACCAGTTGAGCCGTTCCGAAAGCGACAATGCCCATGACCAGAGCGGCGGAATATCACGTACTTATCTTTTTCGCCCACTACCACAATTAGGTTCGAAATTAACCCTGGGCGAAACTGATTTCAGTTCCAATATTTTCGACGGTTTTTCTTATACCGGTGCGGCACTGACCAGCGATGACCGGATGTTGCCCTAGGAACTGCGCGGTTACGCCCCACAAATCAGCGGTATCGCGCAAACCAACGCCACCGTCACCGTAAGTCATTCGGGGCGAGTTATTTACCAGAAAAAAGTCCCGCCTGGCCCGTTTATCATTGATGACATCAATCAGTCTGTCCAGGGTACGCTGGATGTCAAAGTGACGGAAGACGATGGACGTGTGAACAACTTTCAGGTTTCGGCCGCCTCGACGCCCTTCCTGACGCGCCAGGGTCAGGTTCGCTATAAACTTGCTGTTGGTCAGCCGCGAACCTCAATGTCTCATCAAACTGAAAATGAAACCTTTTTTAGCAATGAAATGTCCTGGGGGATGCTCTCGAATACCTCGTTATATGGCGGTTTGCTACTCTCAGGAAATGACTATCATTCTGGCGCAATAGGCATCGGGCAAAATATGCTCTGGCTGGGAGCATTGTCATTTGATGTCACCTGGGCCAGTAGCCAATTTGATACCCAGCAGGACGAGCGAGGCTTAAGCTACCGTTTCAATTACAGCAAACAAGTGGACGCCACAAATAGTACGATTTCACTCGCTGCTTATCGCTTCTCCGATCGTCATTTTCACAGCTACGCCAACTATCTGGATCACAAATACAACGACAACGATGCACAAGACGAAAAACAGACGATCAGCTTATCAGTAGGCCAACCGATAACCCCTCTGAACCTCAACCTGTACGCCAACCTGTTACATCAGACCTGGTGGAACGCAAATACCTCCACGACTGCCAACATAACGGCAGGTTTTAATATTGATATCGGTGAGTGGAAAGATATATCAATTTCGACGTCATTCAACACAACCCACTACGAAGACAAAGATCGCGACAACCAGATTTACCTGTCGATTTCATTACCTGTCGGTAACGGTGGTCGAGTCGGCTATGACATGCAAAACAGTAGTAACAGCACTACACACCGCATGTCGTGGAACGATACGCTGGATGAACGTAATAGCTGGGGCATGTCTGCCGGAGCACAATCCGATCGCCCTGATAATGGCGCACAGGTGAGCGGCAACTATCAACACCTGAGTTCAGCCGGTGAATGGGATTTGTCTGGCACTTATGCCGCCAATGATTACAGCTCCGTCAGCAGTAGCTGGAGTGGTTCCTTTACCGCCACTCAATATGGCGCAGCCTTCCATCGCCGCAGTTCAACCAACGAGCCACGGCTGATGGTCAGCACCGACGGCGTGGCAAATATTCCGGTTCAGGGTAACCTCGACTACACCAACCATTTTGGTATTGCGGTAGTGCCGCTAATTTCCAGTTACCAACCTTCCACCGTGGCAGTCAACATGAATGATTTACCTGACGGCGTGACTGTTGCTGAAAACGTCATCAAAGAAACGTGGATTGAAGGCGCTATTGGTTACAAATCGCTGGCTTCCCGTTCTGGTAAAGACGTTAACATTATTATTCGCGACGTCAGCGGTCACTATCCCCCTCTCGGTGCCGATATTCAGCAGAATGGCAGCGGAATCAGTGTAGGTATGGTTAGCGAGGAAGGCCATGCCTGGCTTGGTGGAGTAGCTGAAAACCAGCAATTTACAGTGCTCTGGGGTGACAAACAAAGTTGCATTATTCATCTGCCAGAACGTCTGGAAGATACGACCAAACGCCTGATTTTACCTTGTCATTAATTAAGGAAAAGAGAATGACATTTATTAAAGGATTGCCCCTGATTCTGTTAGCCGTCAGCCTGGGTAGCCACGCTGCCGTGCAACCCGATCGCACACGAGTTGTGTTTAACGCCAACGACAAAGCCACCAGCCTGCGCATAGAAAACCAGAGTGACAAACTGCCTTACCTTGCTTATTCCTGGATAGAAAATGATAAAGGGGAGAAAAGCGACGATCTTCTGGTCGCTCTGCCACCAATACAGCGCCTGGAACCAAAAGCAACATCGCAGGTGCGGATTGTAAAGCAAGCGTCAACCACACAGTTACCCGGCGATCGTGAAACGCTGTTCTACTATAACATGCGCGAAATTCCGCCAGCACCGGATAAAAGCAGCGACCATGCGATACTTCAGGTCGCGATCCAAAGCCGTATCAAGTTGTTCTGGCGACCTGCGGCATTGCGCAAGAAAACAGGTGAACACGTAGAGCTACAGTTACAGGTTAGCCAGCAGGGCAACCAACTTACCCTGAAAAACCCTACCGCCTATTACCTGACGATTGCCTATCTTGGGCAAAATGATAAAGGTGTGCTCCCCGGTTTTAAATCGCTGATGATTGCCCCTTTTAGCACCGTCACAACGAATACTGGAAGCTATAACGGTAATCATTTTTACCTGGGTTACATGGATGATTACGGCGCATTACGGATGAATACTCTGAACTGTAACGGACAATGTCGTTTACAGGCGGTGGAGGCGAAGAAATGAGTACTGACAAGGGATTGTTGCTCATCATCTGTCTGTTATTTCTGCCGTTGAAGTCTGCGCTGGCGCTGAACTGCTATTTTGGCGCATCTGGCGGATCTGTAGAAAAATCAGAAGCTATTCAACCCGTTGCTGTGCCAGGCAATGCCAAACCTGGCGATAAAATCTGGGAATCTGACGATATTAAAATTCCCGTCTATTGTGACAACAATACTAACGGCAACTTTGAAAGCGAGCATGTTTATGCCTGGGTAAACCCCTACCCCGGAATGCAGGATCGCTATTATCAACTTGGCGTAACATATAACGGCGTTGATTACGATGCCAGTCTCGGGAAAAGCCGAATCGACACCAACCAGTGTATCGACAGCAAGAAAATTGATATCTACACACCAGAGCAAATCATTGCCATGGGGTGGCAAAATAAGATTTGTTCCGGCGATCCCAGCAATATTCATATGTCGCGTACATTTCTCGCGCGTATGCGGCTCTATGTTAAAGTTCGTGAAATGCCGCCGCATGATTATCAAAGTACGCTGAGCGACTATATTGTGGTGCAATTTGATGGCGCTGGCAGTGTTAATGAAGATCCTTCCGCCCAAAACCTGAAATATCACATTACCGGTCTGGAAAACATCCGTGTACTGGATTGCAGCGTTAACTTTTCTATTTCGCCTGAAACACAGGTGATTGATTTTGGTAAATTTAACGTACTGGATATTCGCCGTCACACGATGTCGAAAAGTTTTAGTATTAAGACGACGAAATCACAAAATGACCAGTGCACCGACGGGTTTAAAGTCAGTTCCTCGTTTTATACCGAAGAAACGTTGGTTGAAGAAGATAAAGCATTGTTGATTGGTAATGGCCTTAAACTACGTTTACTGGATGAAAACGCCTCGCCCTATACTTTCAACAAATACAGCGAATATGCCGATTTCACCAGCGACATGTTAGTTTATGAAAAAAACTTTACCGCCGAATTGTCATCCATACCAGGCACCCCCATCGAGGCTGGTCCCTTCGATACAGTAGTGCTTTTTAAGATTAACTATAACTGAGTTACCATGATGCCCTTTGCAGCCAGAAAGGGCATCTCTTTCAGATAATTGCTTATTTTCCCCTTTTCCTTGATTACCGTTATTTTTTCCAGGCCCGGCTTTCTTTATGCTGTATCGATACACCAAAGAGAAAATAATGATGGAGCGAAGGATGCCAGTCTTGCAGTGGGGAATGTTATGTGTGTTATCACTTCTCCTTTCTATTGGTTTCCTCGCGGTACATCTCCCGGCGGCACTATTACTTGGGCCGATGATCGCCGGGATCATCTTCAGTATGCGCGGAATGACTCTGCAACTCCCTCGCTCCGCTTTTCTTGCTGCGCAGGCCATTCTTGGCTGCATGATTGCGCAAAACCTCACTGGCTCGATCCTCACTACTCTGGCCGTTAACTGGCCAATTGTGTTAGCCATTTTACTGGTGACGCTGCTTTCCAGCGCCATCGTGGGCTGGTTATTGGTGCGCTATAGCTCGCTACCGGGTAATACCGGCGCCTGGGGTTCTTCTCCTGGCGGCGCAGCGGCAATGGTCGCTATGGCGCAGGATTACGGCGCAGATATTCGTCTGGTGGCGTTTATGCAATATTTGCGAGTACTGTTTGTCGCAGGTGCGGCAGTTCTGGTTACGCGGATGATGCTGGGCGATAACGCTGAAGCGGTTAATCAACAGATCGTCTGGTTCCCGCCAGTCAGCATTAATCTCCTGCTTACGATTTTGCTCGCGGTCGTTGCCGGTACGGCGGGATGCCTGCTACGTCTTCCTTCCGGCACGATGCTCATCCCGATGCTGGCGGGCGCGGTACTCCAGTCTGGCGAGTTCATCACAATTGAGTTACCAGAATGGCTGCTGGCGATAGCTTATATGGCGATTGGTTGGCGAATTGGTCTGGGCTTCGATAAGCAAATCTTACTGCGAGCACTACGCCCGCTACCGCAAATCCTGCTGTCGATTTTTGCTCTACTGGCTATTTGTGCGGGTATGGCGTGGGGGCTGACCCGGTTTATGCATATTGATTTTATGACCGCCTACCTCGCCACCAGCCCTGGCGGACTTGATACGGTGGCGGTCATCGCCGCAGGGAGCAATGCCGATATGGCGCTCATTATGGCGATGCAAACCCTGCGCTTGTTCAGTATTTTGCTGACGGGGCCAGCCATTGCACGGTTTATTTCAACCTATGCGCCGAAACGTTCTGCCTAATGCTGGCAGCCAGGGCACCAGTAAAACGGGCGCGATGACAGCGTGGTTTTCTCAATGATGCCGCCACAGCGTTCGCACGGTTCGCCATCACGATGAAAAACCTTAAAGCGAAACAGCGCGCCATGATGTTTATTCTCATCCACCTGCCCCCGCGTAGCGTAAGAAAGACGCGGAATATCCAGTAGCGCGTGCGCGAGTGCATCCAGTTGCGCCTCGTTGAGCTCTTTCGCTTTATGACTTCCGGTCAATCCGACCTGCCAGAGGATCTCCACCCGCAAATAATTGCCAAGCCCTGCCAGAAACACCTGATCGAGCAGTAATCCGGCAAACTGCCGGTTACGAAAGCGCGGCGACAATAACCGTTCTTTCACTACCTCCGGCGTCAGATTCGGATCCAGCACATCGGGGCCAACGCGTTGTAAAAACGGATGTGTGGTCAGTTGTTCCGGCGTCAACATCTCAATATCCGAGGCGCTATAAAGCAGAATGGTTTTGTCAGCCGTTTGCAGTTTTACCCGCAATACTCGCGTGGTCTGCGGCTCTTCGCCGGTATCGACCACGCGCCAGACGCCGTAAAGCTGATTATGACTATAGAGCGTTAAGTCGTTGGAAAAATGAGTTAACAACGCCTTACCACGCGTTTCCACATGGGTAACGTGTTGACCGATAAGTCGTGATTGATAAGGTTTTAACTGCGGGAAGGCAAACCAGACATCAGTTAGAGGTTTGCCTTTGATCGCCGCCTCCAGGTTATCCGCTGCGCGGCGGATCTCCGGGCCTTCAGGCATGGTGATATCCTTTTTTCGTTCTTTGTTCATCGGGATTATGCTGCGACAACAATCCCCTTTTGGGTAAATGTAGCGCGTAGTCGGCGGGCGAACGCCAGTGCGTGCTCGCCGTCGCCATGCAGACAGACCGTTTGCGCCGTGACCTTCGCCCATTCGCCGGTGATACTTTTGACTCTGCCGTGTTGCACCATCTCCAGCGTCTGCGCCAGCGCCTGTTCTTCGTTTTCAATCAACGCGCCTGGCTGGCTTCGCGGCACCAGCGAGCCGTCAGCCTGATAACCGCGATCGGCAAACACTTCCTCGCGCGTTGTCAGGCCATTACGCTTGCCTGCTCGGATCAGTTCGCTTCCCGCCAGTCCAACGAGAATCAATGCCGGATCGCAAACGTAAATCGCTCTGGCGATAGCGTCTGCCAGTTGTGCGTCTTTCGCCGCCTGGTTGTATAACATGCCGTGCGGTTTGACGTGGCGCATCACGCCACCTTCTGCACGAGTAATCGCTGCCAGCGCGCCAATTTGATACAGCGTCTGGGCGTAAACCGTTTCCGGCGGCAGTTGCATGGCGCTACGTCCAAAGTTTTCCCTGTCGGGAAAGCTCGGGTGAGCGCCAATCGCGACACCATTTTTTATTGCTTCACGAACGCTTAGCAGCATGGTTTGCGCGTCGCCTGCATGAAATCCACAGGCAATATTGGCTGAGGAAACCAGCATTAACAGTTCAGCGTCGCTGGCATAGCCTTCGCCCAGATCGGCGTTCAGGTCAATTTTCATTGTGCAGCCGCCACGCTAATTGTTCGAAATAACGTTGCTGATCCTGGCGCGCTTTCAGTGCCTCTTCCAGCGAACACTGGACAAAATGAATGGGCTGCCCGAGTGGGATTTGCGCCAGATGGTACATGTCAGCTTCAATAATACAGGCAATGCGCGGGTAACCGCCGGTGGTTTGCGCGTCGTTCATCAGCACAATCGGCTGACCGTTATGCGGCACTTGCACCACCCCCGGCAGCAAACCGTGAGATAACAGTTCGCGATCGGTGGTGCGTTTTAAGATTTGCCCCTGTAAGCGATAGCCCATCCGGTTACTTTGCGGGCTAAGTTGCCAGGGCGAACGCCAGAATGCATCCTGCGAGGCGCGATCGAACTCATGATATTCCGGCCCCGGCAAGGCGCGAATGCGGTTTCCCCACAGAAGCTGTTTAACGCCCTGCGCTTCCATAAAATCCCGCTTTGCTTTGCCAATCGGGAGTCGGTCACCATCCTTCAGTAAACGCCCTTCCAGCCCGCCAATCCCCACTTTGAGATCGGTACTGCATGACCCCATAACTGGCGGAACATCAATACCGCCTGCGACCGCCAGATAGCTACGAACGCCATGTTGCGGCCGTTTAAGGGTTAAACGCTGGCCTGCTTTCATCGGCAAGCGCCAGCCGGTCCAGACAGCGTTATCATCCAGCCGCGCTTCGCAACCTGCACCAGTCAGGGCAAACCAGCCGTCGCGTTCAAATTCAACCGTTAACTGACCGAGCGTGATTTCCAGTGCGGGAGCGTTGGCATCGTTACCCACCAGCAGATTAGCAATACGCAGCGCAGGCATATCCAGTGCGCCGCAGTGGCTGATACCCGACTGGCGAAAACCGTGACGACCACCATCCTGCACGGTGGTATACATCCCCGCACGAATAATTTTTAACATACTCCCTCCCTCTGCGGCACAAAGCGCACGCTGTCTCCCGGACGTAATAAGATGGGTTCGTCTCGCGTCGGGTCAAATAAACTGAGCGAGGTATGGCCTATTAATTGCCACCCCCCCGGCGTTGCCAGCGGATAAACACCAGTCTGCGCCCCACCGATCCCGACAGAACCTGCCGGAACGAGCAAACGCGGTTCAGCGCGTCGCGGCGTGTGTAGTTGTTCCGGCAAACTACCGAGATACGGGAAGCCCGGTTGAAAACCTAAAAACCAGACCACGTATTCCACGGAGGAGTGCAATTCAACGACCTGTTTTTCACTCAACCCACAATGTGCCGCGACCACCGATAAATCCGGCCCGCCAGCACCACCGTAAACCACCGGGATTTCGATATGGCGTGACTCCGGTTCCAGCGCCTCACTCTCCTCCCACCAGCGTTGCAAACGCTCTATAGCATCCAGCGCCAGCGACTCAGGATTACGCAAAATCACCGTAATATTGTTCATGCCAGGAATGGCTTCCACCACATTCGGCATATCAACCAGACGCTGCGCCAGACGCCAAATCCGTTTCTGGCTAGCCAGCGTCACCGGCGGTTCCAGTTCCAGCACTACCGCCGTTTCACCTATCAGATAACAACGCGCTCGTTGCACTTTCGATCCCTCTGATTATTCGTTATGCCGGATTAGGAATATCAATAAAAGTCACTTCAAGATCGGTATTTTCATTCAGCCACTCGCTCAACGCGCGAATACCACCGCGTTCGGTGGCATGGTGACCTGCAGCATAAAAATGCAATCCCTGCTCGCGCGCCGAATGAATGGTCTGTTCAGAAACTTCGCCAGTAATAAATGCATCCACGCCAAAACGCGCGGCGCTATCGATAAAACTTTGTCCGCCGCCCGTGCACCAGGCGACGCGTTTCACCACCTCAGGTCCGGTATCGCCACACCATAACGGCTTGCGTCCCAGACGCGCTTCAATCCAGGAAGCCAGTTCCAGCCCCGGCACAGGCATGGTCAGTTCGCCCCACGGCACCAACGGCTCAATTTCGCCCATGACCGTGATCCCCAGTAACGCCGCCAGTTGTGCGTTATTGCCAAGCTCCGGATGCGCGTCCAGCGGCAGATGCCAGCCATACAGGTTGATATCATTCGCCAGCAAGGTTTTTAAACGGTTACGCTTCATGCCGCGAATTACCGGAGATTCGCCTTTCCAGAAGTAGCCATGATGCACAATGACCGCATCCGCGCCCAGACGCACTGCCTCATCGAGCAAAGCCTGGCTGGCAGTGACACCGGTAACAATTTTTTGCACCGTCTCTTTGCCTTCCACCTGCAAACCATTCGGCGCGTAATCACTTATCGCCGCGCTGTTCAGTTTCTCGTTAATCAGTTGTTCCAGTTCGGTGTTTTTCATCTTCGCGCCTTCCGTATTCTGATAGCTACACCGTTAACATAGCGTTACCTCGCCTGTTCGTCGATAGCCAATCTTTTGACATATTAAGAAACAAACAGGCGGCCAAAAGGCGCAAATTGTTTATCTCATCACACTACAGTTCATGTATATTTATGCAAACAGACAGCATATTGCATAAATAATCAGATCTGTATCAAGGTTTTAACTTTAAGGAAACACACGCACACCGCGCTTTTATTACGTGGCGTCGCATCCAACTGTGGAATTATCATGAATAAACACGCATCACAGCCGCGCGCTATCTACTACGTTGTCGCGCTACAAATCTGGGAATATTTTAGCTTCTACGGAATGCGCGCCCTGCTGATTCTCTATCTCACCAATCAACTGAAGTACAACGATACCCACGCTTACGCGTTATTCAGTGCCTACTGTTCACTGGTATATGTCACACCAATTCTTGGCGGCTTCCTGGCCGATAAAGTGCTCGGCAACCGTATGGCGGTAATGCTGGGAGCGTTGTTGATGGCGGTCGGACATCTGGTGCTGGGAGCCAGCGAGATCCATCCGACATTCCTCTATTTGTCGCTGGCGATTATCGTCTGCGGCTATGGCCTGTTTAAATCCAACGTCAGTTGCCTGCTTGGCGAACTCTATGAGCCAACCGATCCGCGTCGTGATGGCGGTTTCTCGCTGATGTATGCGGCAGGTAACGTGGGTTCTATTATCGCCCCAATCGCCTGTGGTTACGCCCAGGAAGAGTACAGCTGGGCAATGGGCTTTGGCCTGGCTGCGGTCGGGATGATCGCCGGGCTGGTCATTTTCTTATGCGGCAATCGTCACTTCGCTCATACCCGGGGCGTTAATAAGGAGGTGCTGTGTGCGAAAAACTTTCTCCTGCCGAACTGGGGATGGCTGCTGGTTCTGCTGGTCGCAACACCTGCGCTGATTACTGTATTGTTCTGGAAAGAATGGTCGGTATACGCCTTAGTTGTTGCCACGGTGATTGGACTGGCGGTGCTGGCAAAAATTTATCGCAAAGCAGAAAACCAGAAACAGCGTAAAGAACTGGGGCTGATTGTTACCCTTACCTTCTTCAGTATGTTGTTCTGGGCCTTCGCACAACAAGGTGGCAGTTCGATTAGCCTTTATATCGACCGTTTCGTTAACCGCGATATTTTCGGTTATACCGTTCCGACCGCTATGTTTCAGTCGATTAATGCCTTCGCGGTCATGCTGTGCGGGGTGTTCCTTGCCTGGGTCGTGAAAGAGAGCGTGGCGGGTAATCGTACCGTGCGCATTTGGGGAAAATTTGCTCTTGGCCTCGGTCTGATGAGCGCCGGATTCTGCATTCTGACCTTAAGCGCCCGCTGGTCTGCGATGTATGGACACTCTTCCCTGCCGCTGATGGTTCTGGGGCTGGCAGTGATGGGCTTTGCCGAACTGTTTATCGATCCGGTAGCCATGTCGCAAATTACGCGCATTGAAATTCCCGGCGTGACCGGCGTATTAACCGGCATTTATATGCTGCTTTCCGGCGCGATTGCTAACTATCTGGCGGGCGTCATTGCCGATCAGACATCGCAAGCTTCGTTTGATGCTTCCGGAGCGATCAACTACTCCATCAACGCGTATATTGAAGTGTTTGATCAAATCACCTGGGGTGCACTGGCTTGTGTGGGGCTGGTGCTGATGATTTGGCTGTACCAGACGCTGAAGTTCAGAAATCGCACGCTGGCGCTGGAGTCTTAATAAGCGCCTGATGCGACGCTGACGCGTCTTATCAGGTCTGTATGGCTCATTAAATTTGCACTATCAGGTAGGCCGGATACGGCGTTCACGTCGCATCCGGCATCTGGGCACAATTGCCTGACGCGTCTGTTATTTCCCTTTCCTCGCCGCCTCATACGCTGCCAGCGTTCGTAATCTGGCTTCTTTGTGATCGACAATCGGCTCTGGATAATCCAGCTTTACACCCACTTTCTGCGCCCATTTCCACGGCTCATGCACCGATTTTCCCGGCACATCGCGCAGCTCCGGTAACCACTGGCGGATAAACTCGCCCTCGCGGTCAAATTTCTCGCCCTGGGTTGTCGGGTTGAATATACGAAAATACGGCGCGGCATCAGTACCCGTAGAAGCCGCCCACTGCCAGCCGCCGTTATTGGCTGCCAAATCACCATCGATAAGCTGCGACATGAAATACCGCTCCCCTTCGCGCCAGTCGATCAACAAATCTTTCACCAGAAAACTGGCAGTGATCATCCGCAAACGGTTATGCATCCAGCCAGTGCTGTTAAGCTGACGCATGGCGGCATCGACAATCGGGTATCCGGTTTTGCCTTCCTGCCAGGCCTTTAAATGTGCGGGATTGCGCTGCCACTGCACGCGGTCGGTCCAGGCAATAAACGGACGATGTTTACACAGCGAGGGGTAATACGTTATCAGGTGCCGGTAAAACTCGCGCCATATCAACTCATTAAGCCAGACGCTACCCGCTCCACCGTCCAGCGCCTGCGGTTGTTCCGCCAGCAGGCGATGCAAACACTGGCGAGGCGATAATCCTCCCGTTGCGAGGCTTGCGGACAAACGGCTGGTGCCTTCTACCGCCGGGAAATCACGCTGTTGCTCATACTCTCCGGCACCGTTCTGGCAAAAATGGCGTAATTGCGCAATCGCCGCTTTTTCTTCCACCGGGAAATGCGCAGTATCGAAAGACTGACGAGGGTAATTCAGCGGAATCGGCGTTCCTGCTGTTATTGCCCCGCCTGGGCGCACTTTCGGTGCGGAGACGCACTCCGGCATCCCTTCCCGCAGCCGTTTCAGCCAGGCATTCTTAAACGGCGTAAAGACTTTGTACATCTCGTGATTGCCGGTCATCACCGCGCCAGGCGGCAGGATCACGCTGTCATCAAATCCTTCACACACCACGTTACGCAGCGTTTTTTCTACCAGCACATCCCGCGCCCGCTCATTCACTTCATATTGATAGTTATAAAACAGATGGGTAACGCGATTTTCCCCGCACACCTGTTTAACCATTTCGGCGCTGGCGGCAAAGTCATCCACTTCATGAAATAACAAAGGAATGCCTTTTTCTGCCAGCGCGATTTGTAGCCCATTCAGTTGCGCATTGATAAATTCAGCCTGACGCGGCGACATGCTATGCGCCGCCCACTGGCGTGGTGTAGCGATATACAGCGCCAGCACGCGTGCAGACGACTTGCGGCAGGCGGCAGCCAGCGCGAGATTATCCTGCAGACGTAAATCCTGGCGAAACCAGACCAGATGGGTGGTCATAAAACTCCTGCATGGCGCAAGTTAATAACACGCGGCCAAAGTTCGAAATAACGTTGCCCTGAAAGCCAGGCATTAGGATAAAGCGCCATATAGTGTTTGATACGCATCAGCGGCGCAAGAAGCGGTTGCTCGCCACATCGATAACTGTCGATAAGCGCCGCCAGTTGCTGACGTTCTGTGGAATCAAGATGCGGACGAAAATACCCCTGAACGTGCATCAAAACGTTGGTGTGATCGCGCGGGTTGGCGGGGTGAGATAGCAAAACGATTACGCGCTGGCGGTATTCATTGTAAAAATCGTCCAGATTTTGCCACTGATGAATATCTGCCACGAACGGGCCGAGCTTGCGGTATTCGGGCTGAGAATGAGCCAGAAATACGAGTTTATAGCGGCTGTGATAATCGAGAAGCGCCGCGCGAGTTAAGCCTCGCTCTTTAAGACGGTGTAACTCGTGAAGCGCGAAGATACGGATTAGGGTGCTTTCATCAAAAAGTTGTTGATTCATTACTGCTCCTGAACGGTTTACAGGAGTAAGTGTAGACGGCGAAAACAAAAAAACCGCCAGTGTTTCCCCTGGCGGTTTTCAATGTATTCAGAACTTAGCAATCAATAAAAATCACCGGTTGCCTTTTCGGCCTGATCCATCCACACCGGTTTCTCGCTGGTTTTCGACCAGACGCGATGCAGGTAGCTGTAAAAGCGGGCGCGGTCTTTCCAGAAAAGCATGAAAGGCAGCGCCAGAACGCCCGCTGCAACCGCATAAGTACGGCGTAAAAAGATAAGCCATGCAGGATATTCTCTGTAGAGTTCCATACTTTTCTCCCCCCTTTTGTATCTACCCGGTGAATAGCACCGGAAAATGAATTTGTTTATCTGATGAAAATAGTACCGCCTTTTGTGTAATTTTACTACTCATCCGACCACTTATTTTTGCTTATTGATGGTTTATTTACATTCACCCTGTAATTAAGTTACATAAAAGTTAAATCAATACTAACCATTAGTTAAATTGCGGTCTTTGCCATTTTTATACTTTTTTTACACCCCGCCCGCAGATTTTTGCGAAATCTTTGCAGCCAGAATTCTACCCTTCCGGTATCACTTTTAGGCCACTGGAGGTGCACTGTGAGTGCAGGCGTGATAACCGGCGTGTTGCTGGTGTTTTTATTACTGGGGTATCTGGCTTATGCCCTGATCAATGCGGAGGCGTTTTGATGGCTGCGCAAGGGTTGTTACTGATCGCCACGTTTTTACTGGTGCTGATGGTGCTGGCGCGCCCTTTAGGCAGCGGGCTGGCGCGGCTGATTAATGATATTCCTCTTCCCGGTACGGCGAGCGTTGAGCGCGTACTCTTTCGCGCACTTGGCGTCTCTGGTCGCGAGATGAACTGGAGGCAATATCTCTCTGCCATTCTCTGTCTGAATATGCTGGGGCTGGCGCTACTGTATTTTATGTTGCTCGGTCAGCATTATCTGCCGCTTAATCCGCAGCAACTGCCGGGGCTGTCGTGGGATCTGGCGCTGAATACTGCCGTCAGCTTTGTGACTAATACCAACTGGCAATCTTACAGCGGTGAAACCACGTTGAGTTATTTCAGCCAAATGGCGGGCCTAACGGTACAAAACTTTCTTTCTGCCGCCAGCGGGATTGCGGTGATTTTTGCCCTTATCCGCGCGTTTACCCGCCAGAGCATGAGCACGCTCGGTAATGCCTGGGTCGATCTGCTACGCATCACGTTATGGGTGTTAGCCCCTGTGGCGTTGTTGATCGCACTGTTTTTTATTCAACAAGGTGCGCTGCAAAACTTTCTGCCCTATCAAGCTGTGACGACCGTTGAAGGAGCACAACAACTGTTACCAATGGGGCCGGTGGCTTCTCAGGAAGCGATTAAGATGCTCGGCACTAATGGCGGTGGCTTCTTTAATGCCAACTCGTCGCATCCGTTTGAAAACCCGACCGCACTGACCAACTTCGTGCAAATGCTGGCGATCTTCTTGATCCCAACAGCACTGTGCTTTGCCTTTGGCGAAGTGGCGGGCGATCGCCGCCAGGGACGCATGTTGTTGTGGGCGATGTCGATTATTTTTGTCATCTGCGTAGGCGTGGTGATGTGGGCAGAAGTTCAGGGTAATCCGCATCTGCTGGCGCTCGGCGCAGACAGTAACATCAATATGGAAGGTAAAGAGAGCCGTTTTGGCGTGCTGGTCAGTAGCCTGTTTGCGGTTGTGACCACGGCGGCTTCCTGCGGTGCGGTGATTGCGATGCATGATTCGTTTACCGCCCCTGGCGGCATGGTGCCGATGTGGTTGATGCAAATTGGTGAAGTGGTATTCGGCGGCGTTGGTTCTGGCCTTTACGGCATGATGCTGTTCGTCCTGCTGGCGGTGTTTATTGCCGGGCTGATGATTGGTCGCACACCGGAATATCTGGGTAAAAAAATCGACGTGCGCGAGATGAAACTGACCGCGCTGGCGATTCTGGTCACCCCGACGCTGGTGCTGATGGGCGCGGCGCTGGCAATGATGACCGACGCCGGACGTAGCGCCATGCTCAACCCTGGCCCGCATGGTTTTAGCGAAGTGCTGTACGCCGTGTCATCCGCCGCTAATAACAACGGCAGCGCCTTTGCCGGATTAAGCGCCAACTCTCCGTTCTGGAACTGTTTACTGGCGTTCTGCATGTTTGTCGGTCGCTTCGGGGTGATTATCCCGGTGATGGCAATTGCCGGTTCGCTGGTGAGTAAAAAGAGCCAACCCGCCAGCTCCGGCACGCTGCCAACGCACGGCCCGCTGTTTGTTGGCCTGTTAATCGGCACCGTGTTGCTGGTTGGCGCACTGACCTTTATCCCTGCCCTGGCGCTTGGTCCGGTGGCGGAATATCTCTCCTGATGATATTGAGTGAGCACTGAATATGAGTCGTAAACAACTGGCGCTATTCGAACCAACACTTGTCGTTCAGGCGCTGAAAGAAGCGGTGAAAAAATTAAACCCGCAGGCGCAATGGCGCAATCCGGTGATGTTTATCGTCTGGATCGGCAGTCTGCTGACCACCTGTATTAGCATCGCGATGGCAAGCGGTGCAATGCCTGGCAATGCGCTGTTTAGTGCGGCAATTAGCGGCTGGCTGTGGGTCACCGTACTGTTCGCTAATTTCGCCGAGGCGCTGGCAGAAGGCCGCAGTAAAGCGCAGGCCAACAGTCTGAAAGGGGTGAAAAAAACTGCCTTTGCCCGCAAGCTGCGTGAGCCGAAATATGGCGCTGCGGCGGACAAAGTTCCTGCCGATCAACTACGTAAAGGCGATATCGTACTGGTAGAAGCTGGCGATATTATCCCCTGCGATGGTGAAGTCATTGAAGGCGGCGCATCGGTCGATGAAAGCGCCATCACCGGGGAATCGGCTCCGGTGATCCGTGAATCCGGCGGTGATTTTGCCTCCGTCACCGGCGGAACGCGTATTCTTTCTGACTGGCTGGTGATTGAATGCAGCGTTAACCCCGGCGAGACGTTTCTGGATCGGATGATCGCAATGGTGGAAGGCGCACAGCGACGTAAAACGCCGAACGAGATTGCCCTGACCATCCTGCTGATTGCCCTGACTATCGTCTTTTTACTGGCAACCGCCACGCTGTGGCCGTTTTCCGCGTGGGGCGGTAATGCAGTCAGCGTAACGGTACTGGTGGCGCTGCTGGTCTGTCTGATCCCAACGACTATTGGCGGCTTGCTGTCGGCGATCGGCGTCGCCGGGATGAGTCGGATGCTGGGCGCGAATGTGATTGCCACCAGCGGACGGGCAGTTGAAGCAGCGGGTGACGTTGACGTCCTGCTACTGGATAAAACCGGCACCATCACACTCGGTAACCGTCAGGCATCGGAGTTTATCCCCGCCCAGGGCATAGAGGAAAAAACGCTGGCCGATGCCGCACAACTGGCTTCGCTAGCCGACGAAACGCCGGAAGGCCGCAGTATTGTGATCCTCGCCAAGCAGCGTTTTAACCTGCGCGAGCGCGATGTGCAGTCGCTCCATGCCACCTTTGTGCCATTTACTGCACAAAGCCGGATGAGTGGGATCAACATCGACAACCGGATGATCCGTAAAGGTTCTGTCGATGCCATTCGCCGCCATGTTGAAGCTAACGGTGGTCACTTCCCTGCCGATGTCGATCAAAAAGTTGATAACGTTGCGCGTCAGGGTGCCACGCCGCTGGTAGTAGTAGAAGGTTCCCGCGTGCTGGGCGTTATTGCGCTGAAAGACATCGTCAAAGGCGGTATCAAAGAGCGTTTCGCACAACTGCGCCAAATGGGCATTAAAACGGTGATGATTACCGGAGATAACCGTCTGACTGCCGCCGCGATTGCTGCGGAAGCGGGTGTCGATGATTTTCTCGCCGAAGCGACACCGGAGGCCAAGCTGGCATTGATTCGTCAGTATCAGGCGGAAGGCCGTTTGGTGGCGATGACCGGCGACGGCACCAACGATGCTCCGGCGCTGGCGCAGGCAGATGTCGCGGTGGCGATGAACTCCGGCACTCAGGCGGCGAAAGAAGCGGGCAATATGGTGGATCTCGACTCCAACCCGACCAAGTTGATCGAGGTGGTGCACATTGGCAAACAGATGCTGATGACCCGTGGCTCGCTCACCACCTTCAGCATTGCCAACGATGTGGCGAAATACTTCGCCATTATTCCGGCGGCGTTCGCGGCAACGTATCCGCAGTTAAATGCGCTGAACATCATGCGCCTGCATTCGCCCGACTCCGCCATTCTCAGTGCGGTGATTTTCAACGCCTTGATTATCGTCTTTTTAATTCCTCTGGCGTTAAAAGGCGTGAGTTATAAACCGCTTACCGCTTCTGCCATGTTGCGCCGTAACTTATGGATTTACGGTCTGGGTGGGCTACTGGTGCCGTTTATCGGTATCAAAGTGATTGATTTACTACTGACCGTTTGCGGTCTGGTGTGAGGGTTACCATGAGTGGATTACGTCCAGCATTATCGACATTTCTCTTTCTGTTATTGATCACTGGCGGTGTTTATCCGCTACTGACCACCGCGCTGGGGCAATGGTGGTTTCCCTGGCAAGCCAATGGTTCGTTGATCCGTGAAGGTGATACGGTGCGCGGTTCGGCATTAATCGGGCAGAATTTTACCGGCAACGGTTATTTTCATGGTCGCCCGTCGGCAACGGCAGAAATGCCCTATAATTCACAGGCTTCTGGCGGGAGCAATCTGGCGGTCAGTAACCCGGAGCTGGATAAACTAATAGCCGCACGCGTTACTGCATTACGAGCCGCTAACCCGGATGCCAGCACGAACGTTCCGGTTGAACTGGTGACGGCGTCAGCAAGCGGGCTGGACAATAACATTACCCCGCAAGCGGCGGTCTGGCAGATCCCACGCGTGGCGAAAGCGCGTAATCTCAGCGTTGAACAGCTCACGCAGCTGATCGCAAAATACAGCCAACAACCGCTGGTGAAATATATCGGCCAGCCGGTCGTCAATATTGTCGAACTCAATCTGGCGCTGGATAAGCTTGATGAATAACGAACCCTTACGTCCCGATCCCGACCGTCTGCTGGAACAAACTGCCGCGCCGCATCGGGGGAAGCTAAAAGTTTTCTTCGGTGCCTGTGCAGGCGTCGGGAAGACCTGGGCGATGCTGGCAGAAGCCCAGCGACTGCGGGCGCAAGGGCTGGATATTGTGGTTGGCGTGGTAGAAACCCACGGGCGGAAAGATACCGCCGCCATGCTGGAAGGTCTGGCTGTTTTGCCACTGAAACGCCAGGCGTATCGTGGGCGGAATATCAGCGAGTTTGATCTCGATGCCGCCCTCGCCCGCCGTCCGGCGCTTATCTTAATGGACGAACTGGCGCACAGTAATGCGCCAGGTTCCCGTCATCCCAAACGCTGGCAGGACATCGAAGAGCTGCTGGAAGCTGGCATTGATGTTTTCACTACCGTCAACGTTCAACATCTGGAAAGCCTGAACGATGTGGTCAGCGGCGTCACCGGAATTCAGGTACGGGAAACCGTGCCTGATCCTTTTTTTGATGCCGCCGACGACGTAGTTCTGGTGGACTTGCCCCCGGACGATCTGCGTCAACGGCTGAAAGAAGGCAAAGTCTATATTGCCGGGCAGGCGGAGCGCGCCATTGAACATTTTTTCCGCAAAGGCAATCTGATCGCCCTGCGCGAACTGGCACTGCGCCGTACTGCCGATCGCGTAGATGAGCAAATGCGCGCCTGGCGGGGGCATCCTGGCGAAGAGAAAGTCTGGCACACGCGCGACGCGATCCTTTTATGCATCGGGCATAACACCGGCAGCGAAAAACTGGTTCGCGCGGCGGCGCGGCTGGCGTCAAGGCTGGGGAGCATCTGGCACGCGGTGTATGTTGAAACCCCTGCCCTGCACCGCTTATCGGAGAAAAAACGCCGGGCAATTCTCAGCGCCTTACGTCTGGCGCAGGAGTTAGGTGCAGAGACGGCAACGCTTTCTGATCCGGCAGAAGAAAAAGCAGTAGTGCGTTATGCCCGTGAACATAATCTCGGCAAGATTATTCTCGGTCGTCCGGCCTCGCGCCGCTGGTGGCGTCGGGAAACGTTTGCTGACCGGCTGGCGCGCATCGCCCCCGATCTCGATCAGGTGCTGGTCGCGCTTGATGAACCACCCGCCCGCACGCTTAACAACGCGCCGGATAGCCGCTCTTTTAAAGACAAGTGGCGGGTACAGATTCAGGGATGCGTGGTTGCCGCCGCGTTATGCGCCGTTATCACCTTAATTGCCATGCAGTGGCTGATGGCGTTTGATGCCGCCAACCTGGTGATGCTGTATCTGCTTGGCGTGGTGGTGGTGGCGCTGTTTTATGGGCGCTGGCCTTCAGTGGTCGCCACCGTCATTAATGTGGTGAGTTTCGATCTCTTTTTTATCGCCCCACGCGGCACGCTCGCCGTCTCTGATGTGCAATATCTGCTGACCTTCGCGGTGATGTTAACCGTCGGGCTGGTGATCGGGAACCTTACTGCGGGTGTGCGTTATCAGGCGCGGGTAGCCCGTTACCGCGAGCAACGCACACGGCACTTATATGAAATGTCGAAAGCTCTGGCGGTGGGCCGCAGTCCGCAGGACATCGCCGCCACCAGCGAACAATTTATTGCCTCCACGTTTCATGCCCGCAGCCAGGTGCTGCTACCTGATGACAATGGCAAATTGCAGCCGTTGACACATCCGCAGGGAATGACGCCGTGGGACGATGCCATCGCGCAGTGGAGTTTTGATAAAGGCCTGCCAGCGGGCGCGGGCACCGACACGTTACCCGGCGTGCCGTACCAGATTTTGCCGTTAAAAAGCGGCGAGAAAACCTACGGGCTGGTGGTGGTGGAACCGGGGAATCTGCGCCAGTTGATGATCCCGGAACAGCAGCGCCTGCTGGAAACGTTTACGCTGTTAGTCGCCAATGCCCTTGAGCGGCTGACGCTGACCGCCAGCGAAGAACAGGCGCGGATGGCAAGCGAACGTGAACAGATCCGCAACGCTCTGCTGGCGGCACTTTCGCATGATTTACGCACCCCGCTCACGGTGCTATTCGGTCAGGCAGAAATCTTAACGCTCGATCTGGCGAGTGAAGGTTCTCCGCACGCTCGCCAGGCCAGCGAAATTCGCCAACATGTGCTGAACACCACCCGCCTGGTGAATAATTTACTCGATATGGCGCGAATTCAGTCCGGCGGCTTTAATTTGAAGAAAGAGTGGTTAACGCTGGAAGAAGTGGTCGGCAGTGCGCTGCAAATGCTGGAACCGGGTTTATCATCGCCCATCAACCTGTCATTGCCAGAACCACTGACTTTAATCCACGTTGACGGGCCACTCTTTGAACGGTTGCTGATTAATCTGCTGGAGAACGCGGTGAAATACGCGGGCGCACAGGCCGAAATTGGTATCGATGCCCACGTTGAGGGCGAAAATCTACAACTGGATGTCTGGGATAACGGCCCCGGTCTTCCGCCAGGCCAGGAGCAGACGATATTCGATAAGTTTGCTCGCGGAAATAAGGAGTCGGCAGTACCGGGCGTCGGGCTTGGGCTGGCAATTTGTCGGGCGATTGTGGATGTACACGGCGGCACCATTACCGCATTCAACCGACCGGAAGGTGGTGCCTGTTTTCGTGTTACACTTCCCCAGCAAACTGCCCCTGAACTTGAAGAATTTCATGAGGATATGTGACAAACGTTCTGATTGTTGAAGATGAACAAGCTATTCGTCGCTTTCTGCGCACGGCGCTGGAGGGCGACGGTATGCGTGTCTTTGAGGCCGAAACGCTGCAACGCGGCTTGCTGGAAGCGGCAACCCGCAAGCCGGATTTGATTATTCTCGATCTCGGTCTGCCCGATGGCGATGGAATTGAGTTTATCCGCGACCTGCGCCAGTGGAGCGTAGTGCCGGTGATTGTGCTTTCCGCACGTAGTGAAGAGAGCGACAAAATCGCCGCGCTGGATGCCGGAGCTGATGATTACCTGAGTAAACCGTTTGGCATTGGCGAATTGCAGGCGCGTCTGCGCGTCGCTTTACGCCGCCACTCAGCTACCGCCGCACCCGATCCGGTAGTGAAGTTTTCTGATGTTACCGTCGATTTAGCGGCTCGTGTGATCCATCGGGGTGAGGAAGAGGTGCATCTCACCCCGATTGAGTTTCGCCTGCTGGCAGTGTTGCTCAATAATGCGGGAAAAGTGCTCACCCAGCGCCAGCTCCTCAACCAGGTGTGGGGACCAAACGCGGTTGAACACAGCCACTATTTGCGTATTTATATGGGGCATCTGCGACAAAAACTGGAACAAGACCCAGCTCGGCCTCGCCATTTTATTACTGAAACCGGTATTGGATATCGGTTTATGCTTTGAATATTTATTCATTTTTTGCACTTTTAAAAGAATTATTATTTTAAAATTAGCCCTGCTGAAACATTATTATTCAGCAGGATTAATGCGCTAACAAAACACAAACAATTAAATTACAAAATCAAAAAAAACAAAGCAACATTCTGTTTTGCACCATCCATACTTTATGATTAACAACTTTTAGTTTGACCATTTTTTTGATCTTCTTCATAGATTAGAGACATTTCCTGGATAGAATAATTTTACCTTCAACTGATACAGAAAAAGGTAAAGGAAAATGGAAAATAATAACCGTGCAATGCCCCATATAAGGCGAACAACTCATATTATGAAGTTTTCCCATCGCAATAGCTTTGACTTTCATTTCTTTAATGCCCGCTAGTCTTCTGACTAAAGGGCACCTCAAAATACAGGTCTCCCTGTCTTTAAGCATCACAGGTTAATACCTGTATCCCTGGTGCTCATGCATTGCTAACCCTTTTATACCCTTATTAATTCAGATCGCTACGTCGCAATCTGGACAGGTAGAGTATTGCCAGTTACCGGGCTGGTCGGGTTATTGCATCTACAAAAAGCAAACTACTGATTTATTTATCAGGGGTGATGTTTTGCTTTTTTCCGGCGTTATCAATTTCTCTATTGAGAAATTGAGGACCTGCTATTACCTGAAATAAAGAGATGAAAAATGTCAGAATTAAAAATTGCCGTTAGTCGTTCTTGCCAGAATTACTTTTCCACTCATCGTGTATGCGTGAACATTGACGAAAGTAATTATATTGACGTTGCTGCCATTGTTTTATCGGTCGATGATGTTGAACGTGGAAAACTCGATGAAATAGACGCTACTGGCTATGGCATTCCTGTATTTATTGCCACGGAAAATGAAGATCATGTGCCAGCAAAATACCTGTCACGTATTTCGGGTGTCTTCGAACATTGCGAAGCGCGGAAAACGTTTTACGGTCGCCAGTTAGAAACCGCTGCCAGTCATTATGAAACCCTGTTACGCCCACCTTTCTTCCGCGCACTGGTCGATTATGTCAATCAGGGTAACAGCGCATTTGATTGCCCCGGTCATCAGGGCGGCGAATTTTTCCGTCGCCATCCGGCAGGTAACCAGTTTGTAGAGTATTTTGGTGAAACTCTTTTCCGTTCTGACTTGTGCAACGCCGACGTGGCAATGGGTGACCTGCTAATTCATGAAGGCGCACCGTGTATCGCACAACAACACGCAGCAAAAGTGTTTAATGCCGATAAAACCTACTTCGTTTTAAACGGCACCTCCTCTTCAAACAAAGTGGTATTAAACGCACTGCTGACACCGGGCGATCTGGTGCTGTTTGACCGCAATAACCATAAATCTAATCACCACGGGGCGTTGCTACAAGCTGGTGCAACACCGGTTTATCTGGAAACAGCACGCAACCCGTATGGCTTTATCGGTGGCATTGATGCGCACTGCTTCGAAGAAAATTACCTGCGCGAACTGATTGCAGAAGTCGCACCGCAGCGGGCAAAAGAGGCGCGTCCGTTCCGCCTCGCGGTTATTCAGTTAGGCACCTACGACGGTACAATTTATAACGCCCGTCAGGTAGTGGATAAAATTGGTCATCTGTGTGACTACATTCTGTTTGACTCCGCATGGGTCGGCTACGAGCAGTTTATCCCGATGATGGCTGACTGTTCGCCGCTGCTGCTGGAGCTTAATGAAAACGATCCGGGCATTCTGGTTACGCAGTCAGTCCATAAACAGCAGGCGGGTTTTTCCCAGACATCACAAATTCATAAAAAAGACCGCCATATCAAAGGTCAACCGCGTTATGTACCGCATAAACGCATGAACAATGCCTTTATGATGCATGCCTCCACAAGTCCGTTCTATCCGCTGTTCGCGGCACTGGACGTCAACGCTAAAATGCATGAAGGCGTAAGCGGTCGCAATATGTGGATGGACTGCGTGGCGAATGGCATTGATGCCCGCAAACTGATCCTTGAAAACTGTCATCATATTCGTCCGTTCGTTCCTGAACTGGTGGATGGCAAGCCATGGCAGTCATATCCCACCGCTGAAATTGCCAATGACCTGCGTTTCTTCCAGTTTGTACCAGGAGAACACTGGCACTCTTTTGAAGGCTACGCAGAAAACCAATATTTTGTCGATCCGTGCAAGCTGCTACTGACTACCCCAGGCATTGATGCACGTAACGGCGAATATGAGGCATTCGGTGTTCCTGCAACCATTCTCGCTAACTTCCTGCGTGAAAATGGTGTCGTTCCAGAAAAATGCGACCTTAACTCCATTTTATTCCTGCTGACTCCGGCAGAAGATATGGCCAAACTACAGCAGCTTGTCGCCCTGCTAGTACGTTTCGAAAAACTGCTGGAAGATGATGCGCCTCTGGCGGACGTACTGCCTTCCATTTACAAACAGCATGAAGCCCGTTACGCCGGTTATACCCTGCGTCAGTTGTGCCAGGAAATGCACGACCTGTATGCCCGTCATAACGTGAAACAACTGCAAAAAGAGATGTTCCGTAAGGAACACTTCCCTCGCGTCAGCATGAACCCACAAGAAGCTAACTACGCCTACTTACGCGGTGAGGTGGAGCTGGTTCGTCTGCCGGATGCAGAAGGGCGTATCGCAGCCGAAGGTGCCCTGCCTTATCCTCCGGGCGTGCTGTGTGTTGTTCCGGGTGAAGTCTGGGGCGGTGCAGTTCTGCGTTACTTCATTGCCCTGGAAGAAGGCATTAACCTGCTGCCAGGTTTTGCGCCGGAATTACAGGGGGTCTACATCGAAGAACATGACGGTCGCAAACAGGTCTGGTGCTATGTCATCAAATCAAGCGAAGCACAAAGCGCCCTGCTGAAGGGAGAAAAATTATGAGTCAGGCTAAAGCGAATAAAATGGGCGTCGTGCAGTTAACCATACTGACGATGGTCAACATGATGGGTTCCGGCATCATTATGCTGCCGACCAAACTAGCCGAAGTCGGGACGATCTCGATTATCTCCTGGCTGGTCACCGCCGTAGGCTCAATGGCGCTGGCCTGGGCCTTTGCAAAATGCGGTATGTATAGTCGTAAATCAGGTGGTATGGGGGGTTATGCCGAATATGCCTTCGGTAAATCCGGTAACTTCATGGCGAACTATACCTACGGTGTGTCACTGCTGATTGCCAATGTCGCCATCGCTATTTCCGCCGTTGGCTACGGTACTGAGTTGTTTGACACAACCCTTTCGCCTGTTCAGATTGGTCTTGCCACTATTGCTGTGCTGTGGGTATGTACCGTGGCTAACTTTGGTGGTGCACGCATTACCGGGCAGATCAGTAGCATTACCGTGTGGGGTGTCATTATTCCGGTAATTGGCCTGTGCATTATCGGCTGGTTCTGGTTCAGCCCGACGCTTTACGCTGACTCCTGGAACCCGCATCATGCGCCCTTCTTTAGCGCGGTTGGTTCTTCCATCGCCATGACATTGTGGGCTTTTCTCGGTCTGGAATCGGCCTGTGCGAACGCTGAAGTGGTAGAAAACCCGGAACGTAACGTGCCAATTGCTGTTCTTGGCGGTACGTTGGGTGCGGCAGTAATTTATATCGTCTCTACTAACGTGATTGCCGGGATTGTGCCAAATATGGAGCTGGCAAATTCAACGGCACCGTTTGGTCTGGCCTTCGCGCAGATGTTCACACCGGAAGTCGGTAAAGTGATTATGGCGTTGATGGTGATGTCCTGCTGCGGTTCACTGCTCGGTTGGCAGTTCACCATTGCCCAGGTGTTTAAATCTTCTGCCGATGAAGGGTACTTCCCGAAAATTTTCTCTCGTGTAACCAAAGTGGATGCACCGGTTCAGGGAATGTTGACCATTGTGATTATCCAGAGTGGATTATCGCTGATGACCATTAGCCCGTCGCTGAACAGCCAGTTCAACGTGTTGGTCAACCTGGCCGTGGTGACCAATATTATCCCGTATATTCTGTCGATGGCAGCATTGGTGATCATTCAGAAAGCAGCTAATGTTCCGGCTGCTAAAGCGAAAGTGGCTAACTTTGTTGCCTTTATTGGTGCAATGTACAGCTTCTATGCGCTGTACTCGTCTGGGGAAGAGGCCATGCTGTATGGCTCCATCGTGACCTTCCTCGGCTGGACACTGTATGGTCTGGTATCACCCCGCTTTGAACTGAAAAATAAACACGGTTAATAAAGCGAAGTAAAAAAGGGCGATCGAATGATCGCCCTTTGGGATTATTAACAAAGTGCTCGTTGTTCATGCCGCAGGTGGCGCAAGCGCCTTATCCAGCCCACAAAATCGCGCAAATTCAATATATTGCACTATCCTCGTAGGCCTGATAAGCGTAGCGTATCAGGCAATCATAAGTAAAAGGGGCGATCTTCCGACCGCCCTTTTTCTTATTTAATGTGTTTACGCGTTTTTCAGAACTTCGCTAACAATCTCAACCGCTTCTTTCTCGATCTGCTTGCGATGTTCTTCACCAAGGAAGCTTTCGCAGTAGATCTTGTATGCGTCTTCCGTGCCTGACGGACGCGCGGCGAACCAGCCGTTGTCAGTCATCACTTTCAGACCGCCGATAGAAGCACCATTACCCGGTGCCGCCGTCAGACGTGCGGTGATCGGGTCACCTGCCAGGGTGCTGGCGCTCACCATTTCCGGAGACAGCTTAGACAGCGCCGCTTTTTGCGCGGAAGTCGCAGCTGCCTGCAAACGGTTGTAGCTCGGCGCACCAAAGCGTTTCGCCAGTTCGTTGTAGTGTTCCTGCGGGTTCTTACCGGTGACTGCGGTAATTTCCGCCGCCAGCAGACACATAATGATGCCGTCTTTATCGGTGGACCACGGCGTGCCGTCGAAACGCAGGAAGGAAGCCCCTGCGCTCTCTTCGCCGCCAAAGCCGAAGCTGCCGTCGAACAGACCATCAACAAACCATTTGAAGCCTACCGGTACTTCCACCAGCTTGCGACCCAAATCGTTGACCACGCGGTCGATCATCGCAGAAGAAACCAGCGTTTTACCCACGGCAACATCTTTGCCCCACTGCGGACGATGCTGGAACAGGTAGTTGATCGCCACTGCCAGGTAGTGGTTCGGATTCATCAAACCTGCCGGAGTGACGATACCGTGACGGTCATAATCCGGGTCGTTAGCAAACGCCAGGTCGAACTTATCACGCAGTGCCAGCAGCCCCGCCATCGCACACTCGGAGGAACAGTCCATACGGATCGCGCCGTCTTTATCGAGGTGCATAAAGCGGAAGGTTTGATCGACCTGATCGTTAACGATGGTCAAGTTGAGGTTGTAATACTCGCCAATGCGCTTCCAGTATTCGATACCGGAACCGCCCAGCGGATCAACGCCCAGCGTCAGGCCAGCTTTCTGAATCGCCGCCATATCAACGATATCAGCCAGACCTTCCACAAACGGCTGCACCAGATCCTGCTCTTTCACATGACCGGATGCCATCGCTTCGTCGAGGGAGATACGTTTCACGCCTTTCAGACCATCGGCCAGCAGTGCGTTGGCTCTGTCTTCCACCACTTTGGTGACGTTGGTATCAGCCGGGCCACCATTTGGCGGATTGTACTTGATACCACCATCTTCCGGCGGGTTATGGGACGGTGTAATCACGATACCGTCTGCCAGCGGGCCACCTTTTTTATTGTGAACCAGAATGGCATTGGAAACGGCAGGTGTCGGGGTGAAGCCATTGTTTTCCTGCACAATGACATCAACGCCGTTCGCTGCCAGCACTTCCAGTACGGAAATGAACGCAGGCTCGGACAGGGCGTGAGTATCTTTACCCACATAGCAAGGGCCAGTGATGCCGTTTTTCGCACGTTCTTCAGCAATTGCCTGAGCGATCGCCAGAATGTGCGGCTCGTTAAAGCTGTGGCGCGCTGCACTGCCACGGTGACCGGAAGTACCGAATTTCACCGCGTGCTCCGCATTCCCTGCTTCTGGTTTCAGTACATAATATTGCGCCGTCAGTTGGGCGACGTTAATCAAATCACTCTGTTGTGCAGGTTGACCTGCACGATTGTGGATTGCCATTGCTTTGTCCTTTATCTGCAACGTTGTTTTAAATTGTCCCGCAAACCTTCTCAATCAATTCCGCCGGGAATTGCATCGACTGCATGATGTGTTCAATCATGCTGCATTTACGGCCAGTGTTAGTGTTGGTGATCACCCAATACGGCGTGCCTGGCACATGTTTCGGCTTGGTCTGATTACCATTTTTCAGCAGCGTTTGTTCATCTGCCGCAAAGTAAACGCGCGTGCGACCGTGCAACGATTCCGTTGCCTCGGCAAACGCCTGGGCGTCAAGAGAATATAGTGTAGACAACAGCAGCATAAAGCGGTTGACCGCGCGCTTCTGCTCTGCGTATTCATCGGAAAGCAGAAGTTCACGCATTGCGCGTACTTTGTCTTTAATCGTTTTGATCGGCTTCGCTTCGACGATAGCAGGCGACGCAATGCGAACCTCTTTCGTCACCGGAGCAGCAGGCTGTGATGCGGCGGAAAATTTCAACATGCGCCGTAAAATGTCGGATGCGCTCTCGCCGATATGCTTAGTGTGGCTGGCAATATAGCTGTAGAGTTCATCATCAACTTCAATCGTTTTCATCTTAATCCAGTGCGGTGTCTTAGCTGAATACAAGTCGCCAGGAGTATATGAATAAATCCCGGCAGCGGATAGCGTCAAGCCTGGCTTGCAGAAAAACTCGGATTAAACCTTATTTGTTGCAGCCCTGTGGCACAATGGTCAACATAATACCCTAACCCGACTTCGCGAAAAAAAGAACTTTGCCATGAAATTGAATATCCGCGCGCAATCTGCACAAAACCAGCATAATAATTCTCCCATCGTCCTCGTCCACGGTTTGTTTGGTAGTCTCGACAACCTCGGCGTGCTGGCGCGCAACCTGGTGAGCGACCACGATATCATCCAGGTAGATATGCGTAACCACGGACTTTCACCGCGCGATCCTGTGATGAATTATCCAGCAATGGCGCAAGATCTGCTGGATACGCTGGATGCACAGCAGATCGAAAAAGCGACGTTTATCGGTCACTCTATGGGCGGTAAAGCCGTTATGGCGCTAACCGCACTGGCCCCCGACCGCATCGATAAACTGGTGGCTATCGATATTGCCCCCGTCGATTATCACGTTCGTCGTCATGATGAGATTTTCGCAGCCATCAACGCCGTCAGTAAATCCAACGCGCAAACGCGACAGCAGGCAGCAGCGGTGATGCGCCAGCATCTGAATGAAGAAGGAGTGATTCAGTTTCTGCTGAAATCTTACGTTGATGGTGAATGGCGTTTTAACGTGCCAGTGTTGTGGGATCAGTATCCGCATATTGTTGGCTGGTCGAAAATTCCGGCATGGGATCACCCTGCCCTGTTTATCCCCGGCGGTAATTCACCGTATGTCACTGAACAATATCGTGATGATTTACTGGCGCAATTCCCGCAGGCTCGGGCGCATGTGATTGCGGGTGCGGGTCACTGGGTACACGCAGAAAAACCTGATGCGGTACTGCGCGCCATCCGTCGCTATCTCAATGATTAACGCAACTGATTAAAAACCCAGCGTCTGCGTCGCTTTCCGCGCGTGGGCGTTGGCGTGACTCATCGCGCTGATGTATTATGGCGCGCTATCCATCCGGGCAGACGCCCGGCTGATTGTTTCCCCCGAAGTCACCAAGATCATGGCCAAAGAACAAACGGACCGTACGACATTAGATCTGTTCGCGCACGAGCGTCGACCGGGACGACCGAAAACCAATCCGCTTTCGCGCGATGAACAGCTGCGTATTAATAAACGCAACCAGCTAAAACGCGACAAAGTACGTGGTCTTAAGCGTGTCGAACTGAAGCTGAACGCGGAAGCTGTCGAGGCGCTGAATGAGCTGGCAGAGTCGCGCAATATGAGCCGTAGCGAACTGATCGAAGAGATTTTGATGCAGCAGTTGGCGGCACTGCGTAGTCAGGGCATCGTTTAAATTTCCACTTTCATGTAGCACAGTGTGCAGTCCTGCCCGTTTGCTGATTCCGCAAGACTGCCTGTTCTGCTATGATTGCCTTTATCCGTGGGCAATTTGCCACCCCCATTTCAATAAGTTTCAAGAGGTTATTTCACTCATGGCTATCACTGGCATCTTTTTCGGCAGCGACACCGGTAATACCGAAAATATCGCAAAAATGATTCAAAAACAGCTTGGTAAAGACGTTGCCGATGTCCATGACATTGCAAAAAGCAGCAAAGAAGATCTGGAAGCTTATGACATTCTGCTGCTGGGTATCCCAACCTGGTATTACGGCGAAGCGCAGTGTGACTGGGACGACTTCTTCCCGACTCTCGAAGAGATTGATTTCAATGGTAAACTGGTTGCCCTGTTTGGCTGTGGCGACCAGGAAGATTACGCCGAATATTTCTGTGATGCATTAGGCACTATCCGTGACATCATCGAACCGCGCGGCGCGACTATCGTGGGTCACTGGCCAACTGCGGGCTACCATTTCGAAGCGTCAAAAGGTCTGGCAGATGACGACCACTTTGTCGGCCTGGCTATTGACGAAGACCGTCAGCCGGAACTGACCGCTGAACGTGTAGAAAAATGGGTTAAACAGATTTCTGAAGAGTTGCATCTCGACGAAATTCTCAATGCCTGATGTGATGCGGTGTAGGCTAATGTCTACGCCGTATTAATAGATAACGCCAATCAAAATAATTGCTACAAATTTGTAACTTTTGCCGTAGTACCTGTACAATGTTCCAGTATTGAAGTGGCCTTGCCGATGTAAATGTAAGCTAAGCCACGTTTTTATTAACAATATTTGCCAGGGACTTGTGGTTTTCATTTAGGCGTGGCAATTCTATAATGATACGCATTATCTCAAGAGCAAATTCTGTCACTTCTTCTAATGAAGTGAACCGCTTAGTAACAGGACAGATTCCGCATGACTGATAACAATACCGCCCTAAAGAAAGCTGGCCTGAAAGTAACGCTTCCTCGTTTAAAAATCCTGGAAGTTCTTCAGGAGCCGGACAACCATCACGTCAGTGCGGAAGATTTATATAAACGTCTGATCGATATGGGTGAAGAAATTGGTCTGGCTACGGTATATCGCGTACTGAACCAGTTTGACGATGCCGGTATCGTCACCCGCCACAATTTTGAAGGCGGTAAATCCGTATTTGAACTGACCCAGCAACATCACCACGATCACCTGATCTGCCTCGACTGCGGCAAGGTTATTGAATTTAGTGATGAATCTATCGAAGCGCGTCAGCGTGAAATCGCCGCGAAACATGGCATTCGCCTGACTAACCATAGTCTCTATCTTTACGGTCACTGTGCCGAAGGCGATTGCCGCGAAGATGAGCATGCGCACGAAGGCAAATAAGCCAGCCTGAACGAGAAAAGCCAACCTGCAGGTTGGCTTTATATTATTGGCATAGTGAGATTTGTTCGTGCCGGATGCGGCGTGAACGCCTTATCCGGCCTACAAATCATCTCAAATTCAATATATTGCATAAAAAGGTAGGCCTGATAAGCGCAGCGCATCAGGCAATTTATGCACTTGCTATAAATCTCAAGCCAACCTGCAGGTTGGCTTTTTTATACAAGGGAAATAAGAACAAGTGAGAGTTACAGCCCTCGCTTTTTTTGTTTTTACTGCGTAGCGTTATTACTGCGAATTTCCTGCCAGACTTTATCGCAATCGGCTTTCACTGCCTGGTCGTTACCCGTTTGCGTTGCTCGCAGACACTGCTGATAATCCAGTACCCGCACACTTTCCTGGTCGGCAAACTGCTGATGTTGTTTCTCTTTCTTCAGCACGTTTAACACGCTCTGGCAGGCCTCAATTTTTTCCGGCGAGCCTTGTGCGGTATTGATACAGGTGCTGTATGCCTCTTTCAGACGGCTGTCTTCCTGTGGCGCGGTCGATTGCGCACAAGCCACCAGCCCCGATGCCATCATGGCGATGAGAATCAGTTTTTTCATAGCAAATTCCTCAAACGTGCGGCAGGTGAAATGCCTGCCGCATCGGGCATCAGAAGATAGTGAACGGTGCGATAACCATGAATTTCACGTCACGCTCATCCTGGAAGATGTTGCCGTAACCGCCGCCCCAGCTTGGAATGTCGGAGTGGTTGTCGTATTCGGTGAAGTGCAGTTTGAACATCGTGCCTTTGGCGCGACCATCCTGAATGGTGTAGACCGCATCCAGGCTGTAAGCAGACTCTTCGATAGTCCGGTTTTTGTCGTAGTACGCATCCGGATTGCTCTGCCATGTCGCTGGTTTGGCATCCCATGCATAAACGTAGGAAGCGCCGATGGCGAAGCCGGGAAGATTCCAGTTTTTCAGGTCATACATCGCACCGAAGAAGACCGCTTTTTCGCCGTTGGCGTTAAAGTCAGAACGGTTATCCCACCAGATATCCAGGCGACCGTTCGAGGAAGCATAGGTTGGGGTCATACGTTGCAGGAAGTATCCCTGCTGACCGTCAGCTTTAACCCAGGTGCCTTCGAGGCGCAAATCCACTACATCAGCCGCCCGGTAGCCAAAGGTCAACGCCTGCAGCCAGGCGGTGCCGTCGTAAAGATCGTTGACGCTGCGATCGTCAACTTTGTCGCGCGTACCATAGAACTGATAGCTGGTAGTTAATGGGCTACCAGCGATATCAAATTTATAGCTGGCTTTGGCAAAATATTGATCGATATAACCTTCAGCCTGCCCAAACGCCGCTTCCAGTACGAAGTTATTTTTGAAGTCGTACTTCGCCCCGAGGGAGTGCAGATAATCAACTTTGGTAGTTTTATCGTTCTGATAAAACTCATCCATTTCCAGATGCCACGGCGCTTTATATTCGTTCGTCCACATATAGGAGAAACTCAATGCGCCGGCATCGCCGTAATCAAAATTAGCCCCGGCTTCCGCGCCCTGATAAGTACCCGGCATAAAACTCCAGTGCGGCGCTAACAGTGTTTGACCCGTTGGCTGAATATAACCTGCCCTCGCCCACACCGGACCGTATTTAAATTTGGCCGCTGCTTTGTACAGACTTATACCGCTTTTATCGCCAGACCAGTCTTCATCATAGGCTTTATTACTTTTTGAAAACGCGATTTCGTTCGGGTGGGAGCTGTCGCCGTTTTCCGCCATTTCAATCGCCGTAAACGCGGCAATATCGAGGCCGAACATATCAGCAGCATAACCAGACTGAAAATCGAGGTTGGCGTTCCAGGTGGAGTGAGAAAGGTTGGTTTTGTATTTGTCGCCGTCGGTAACATCTTTACGGTCACGTTCACGCTGCCAGTAATAGATACCGCCGGTTAAGGTTGAATCGTCGATGAATCCTTCGGCGCGAGCCTCCGGTATTGCCATAAAGCCCGACATTGCTGTAACACCGGCGATAGCCAGCGCCAGCGTACTACGTTTGCCACTAAACGCACGCATGGGTTAATCCTCTTTGACGTATAAATTGCTGCACCACAGGTGAACAGCGAAAAAAATAAAAATTAAAAAAGTAGCGTTGAGAAAAGTCTCGCTGACTACAGGAACAGACTATTTTTCGCGACGCGAATTATCAATCTCTTTCTGTAACGAGAATGTAAGAACATGAGCAACCGCACATATTTTGATGATTTTTGTTACAGGATTTAAGTTTGCAGCAGAAGAGCTTGTAGAAGAAAAAATATGTGGCTTTCCAGTAGGATGAAAACGGTTACATTTTATTGAATTATGATTTGTGGTTTTAAATTTATTTTACGGATAAATTGCGAAGCGGAATTAATTCGCGATGATAAGCAGAAAAAACGCCGCAGAGCGCGGCGTTTGGGATTGTTTGTATATTTCAGGCGTAAACGCCTTATCCGGCCTACAAAAGCACGCAAATTCAATACATTGCAGAGTTCACGTAGGTCTGATAAGCGTAGCGCATCAGGCAATTTAGCGTTTGAGACTGTTTGTGTGTTTCTTGCAGGATGCGGCATTTACGCCGCATCCTGCATGGTGAAACTTAAAATTACTCGCCAACCTTCGCCCAGGTATCACGCAGCCCAACGGTGCGGTTAAATACCGGTTTTTCCGCCGTGGAATGGCGGCTGTCGAGGCAGAAGTAACCTTCACGCTCAAACTGGAACGCTTTACCCGCTACCGCGTCTTTCAGAGACGGTTCAGCAAAGCCCTGTTTGATGACCAGCGATTCCGGGTTAATCACCGACAGGAAATCATCCGCAGCGCCTGGATTCGGCACGCTGAACAGGCGATCGTACAGGCGGATTTCAACCGGCAGCGCATGTGCCGCGCTTACCCAGTGAATAACGCCTTTGACTTTACGACCATCAGCCGGATCTTTGCTTAAGGTGTCGGCATCGTAAGTACAGAAGATGGTGGTGATATTGCCTTCGGCATCTTTCTCCACGCGTTCTGCTTTAATCACGTAAGCATTACGCAGACGCACTTCTTTACCCAGCACCAGACGCTTGTACTGCTTGTTAGCTTCTTCGCGGAAATCAGCGCGATCGATCCAAATCTCACCGCTAAACGGCACCTGACGGCTACCCATTTCCGGTTTGTTCGGATGGTTCGGCATGGTGACCATTTCGCCTTCGCCCTGATAGTTTTCGATAACCAGTTTCACTGGATCGATAACCGCCATTGCGCGCGGCGCGTTTTCGTTGAGATCTTCACGAATGCAGGATTCCAGAGATGCCATCTCAATGGTGTTGTCCTGTTTGGTCACGCCGATGCGTTTGCAGAACTCACGAATAGAAGCTGCGGTATAACCACGACGACGCAGACCAGAAATGGTCGGCATACGCGGATCGTCCCAGCCTTCTACATGCTTGTCGGTCACCAACTGGTTCAGCTTACGCTTGGACATCACGGTGTATTCCAGATTCAGGCGCGAGAATTCGTACTGGCGCGGATGAACAGGAATGGTGATGTTGTCCAGAACCCAGTCATACAGACGACGGTTGTCCTGGAACTCCAGCGTACACAGAGAGTGCGTAATGCCTTCCAGCGCATCGCTGATGCAGTGGGTGAAGTCGTACATCGGGTAGATGCACCACTTGTTGCCGGTCTGGTGGTGTTCCGCAAATTTAATACGATACAGCACAGGATCGCGCATCACGATAAACGGCGAAGCCATGTCGATTTTCGCTCGCAGGCAGGCTTTACCTTCTTCAAAACCGCCGGTACGCATTTTTTCGAACAGCGCCAGGTTCTCTTCAACGCTGCGGTCGCGGTACGGGCTGTTTTTACCTGGCTGCGTCAGGGTGCCACGGTATTCGCGGATCTGTTCCGGCGTCAGTTCATCGACATACGCCAGGCCTTTATTGATCAATTCGATCGCATAGGCATGGAGCTGATCAAAATAGTCGGAGGAGTAACGAACGTTACCAGACCAGTGAAAACCTAACCATTCAACGTCGTTTTTGATCGACTCTACGTACTCGATATCTTCTTTTACCGGGTTAGTGTCGTCGAAACGCAGGTTGCACTGGCCTTTATAGTCCTGGGCGATCCCGAAGTTCAGGCAGATAGATTTCGCATGACCAATATGCAGATAGCCATTTGGTTCTGGCGGGAAACGGGTGTGTACTGTGGTGTGCTTGCCACTGGCCAGATCTTCATCAATGATCTGACGAATAAAGTTAGTCGGGCGGGCTTCTGCCTCACTCATCGTGGATTCCTCAAAGCGTAAACAACGTATAACGGCGTATGATCTTATAAGCGGGACAGGCTGACAACTGTTAGTTAGAGAAAATAGAAAATCTCACTGAGATTATGGGGATGATTGATGAAAAAAAAAGCGGCGAAGATGATATCCGCCGCTTTTGCCACTGCTGTGTCATAGTTGGATGCGACACTGGTGCGTCTTATCCAACCGACAGGCCTGATAAGACGCGTCAAGCGTCGCATCAGGCATGAAACAGATTACTTTTTGATTTCATACAGCGGCGTTTGACCCGCCACAACATGACCCTGAGCTTGAATGTTCAGGCCACTGAAATCGTCGATATTGCTGCAAACCACCGGGCTAATCATCGAGCGGGCGTTAGCGTTCAGGTAATCCAGATCCATTTCCAGAATCGGTTGCCCTGCGCTTACCTGCGCGCCCTCTTCCACCAGACGCTTAAAGCCTTTACCTTCCAGCGCCACGGTGTCGATACCCATGTGGACGACGATCTCCGCGCCTTTTTCGGTTTCCAGGCAGAACGCGTGGTTGGTGTTGAAGATTTTTACAATAGTCCCTGCGGCTGGTGATACAACGATTTTATCCGTCGGTTTCACCGCCACACCGTCGCCCACCGCTTTGCTGGCAAACGCTTCGTCTGGCACCTGATCCAGTGCGACAACATCACCAGTGATCGGCGATACCAGCTCAGCGATAGACACTGCGTTTGGTACAGCCTGTGGTTTCGCAACCGGCGCGGCAGTTGCCGGAGCAGCGTCAGCAGAAGCAGCGGCTACCGGACCACGGGCAACGACTTTCTTCATCGCATCACCGATAGATTCCGCTTTTGCACCAACAATCACCTGGATGGTCTGTTTGTTCAGTTTCACCACCCCAGAAGCCCCCAGACGTTTACACATCGCATCGTTGACGCGGGATGAGTCACCCACCGTCAGGCGCAGACGGGTAATACAGGCGTCAATCGCTTTCAGGTTGTCGCTACCGCCAACCGCAGCAATATAGTTGGTCGCCAGTTGAGTCAGACCTTCTTCAGTGTTGCTGTTGGCTTCTTCAGTAACAATTTCGTCTTCTTTATCTTCACGGCCTGGCGTTTTCAGGTTGAACATGCGGATAACTGCACTGAACACCACAAAGTAGATAACGAAGAAGATAACGCCCATCACCAGCAGCATCCAGACGTTCTGGCTGGCTGCCGGCAGGTTATACATCAACGCATAGTCGATGGCGCCCGCAGAGAAGGAGAAGCCCGCGTGAATACCCAGCAGCGTTGCCACAAACAGGCTGATACCGGTCAGCAGTGCGTGCAGAAGGTACAGCAACGGAGCAAGGAACATGAACAGGAATTCCAGCGGCTCGGTAACACCAGTCAGGAACGCGGTGATAGCAACGGAAAGCAGCATCCCGCCAACCATCGGACGACGCTCTTTCGGTGCTGCGAAGTACATCGCCAGTGCCGCACCCGGCAGACCAAACATCATAATCGGGAAGAAGCCGGACATGAACATCCCTGCAGTGCCGTCACCGGCATAGAAGCGGTTGATGTCGCCGTGGAAAACCGTCCCTGCCGCGTTGGTAAATTCACCAATCTGGAACCAGGCAATGGTGTTCAGCACCTGATGCAGACCGGTTGGGATCAGCAGACGGTTGATGAAACCAAAGATACCGGAACCCAGCGCGCCCGCAGACACGATCCATTCACCACCAGCATGAATAGCGTGCTGCACCGGTGGCCAGACATAACCAAAAATAGCCGCCAATACCAGGCAGAAGAAGCCAGTGGCAATCGGCACAAAACGTTTACCACCGAAGAAGCTCAGGAAGTCCGGCAGTTTAATATCGGACCAGCGATTATAGGCTGCACCACCGACCAGACCGGTAATGATACCCGCCAGTACACCCATGTTGATTTCCGGGTTGATGGTCACCATCGCTTTGGTTAACACAAAGTAACCTACCGCACCTGCCAGCGCCGCCGCACCTGCGCTGTCTTTGGACCAGCTGGATGCCACGCCGATGGCGAAGATTAATGCGAGGTTATCAAAAATCGCGCCGCCCGCCTGGGCAATAAACGCAACGTTAAGTAAATCTGGCTGACCGAATCGCAGCAACAGTGCCGCCACCGGCAGTACTGCGATAGGGAGCTGTAACGCCCTACCGAGTCGCTGAAAAAACCCTAAAATATTCATCTTATTCCCCCTACGAGAACCCTATTTGGCTCGTTTAAAGCCGTTTTTTATTTTGCTGCAAACTGTACTGCCGATGTTCTGTAATCATATTGTTAGATCATCTGCTACAGAGTGTGTAAAAAATTAATTCGTACCGCAAATTAAACGCGTGTCTTTTGTGAGTTTTGTCACCAAATATCGTTATCATTACTCCCTTTTACTGGCTAAACCAGAAAACTTATTTTATCATTCAAAAAATCAGGTCGGATTGACGCCTCTCTGCGCAAATCCAGGTTACGCTTAAAGATGCCTAATCCGCCAACGGCTTACATTTTACTTATTGAGGTGAATAATGAGACTGATCCCCCTGACTACCGCTGAACAGGTCGGCAAATGGGCTGCTCGCCATATCGTTAATCGTATCAACGCGTTCAAACCGACTGCCGATCGTCCGTTCGTGCTCGGTCTGCCGACTGGCGGCACACCGATGACCACCTATAAAGCGTTAGTCGAAATGCATAAAGCAGGCCAGGTCAGCTTTAAGCACGTTGTCACCTTCAACATGGATGAATATGTCGGTCTGCCGAAAGAGCATCCGGAAAGTTACTACAGCTTTATGCACCGTAATTTCTTCGATCACGTTGATATTCCAGCAGAAAATATCAACCTTCTCAACGGTAACGCCCCGGATATCGACGCCGAGTGCCGCCAGTATGAAGAAAAAATCCGCTCTTACGGTAAAATTCATCTGTTTATGGGCGGCGTAGGTAACGACGGTCACATCGCATTTAACGAACCGGCCTCTTCTCTGGCTTCTCGCACCCGTATCAAAACCCTGACTCATGACACTCGCGTCGCGAACTCTCGTTTCTTTGATAACGATGTTAATCAGGTGCCAAAATATGCCCTGACTGTCGGTGTTGGTACATTGCTGGATGCCGAAGAAGTGATGATTCTGGTTCTGGGTAGCCAGAAAGCACTGGCGCTGCAAGCCGCAGTTGAAGGTTGCGTTAACCATATGTGGACCATCAGCTGCCTGCAACTGCATCCGAAAGCGATCATGGTGTGCGATGAACCGTCCACCATGGAGCTGAAAGTTAAGACTTTAAGATATTTCAATGAATTAGAAGCAGAAAATATCAAAGGTCTGTAATTATTATCCCTGCCCTGACACCTTGTTCAGGGCAATATTATCTTTAAAATCGGGGGTCGGAATGTATGCATTAACCCAGGGCCGGATCTTTACCGGTCACGAATTTCTTGATGACCACGCGGTTGTTATCGCTGATGGCCTGATTAAAAGCGTCTGTCCGGTTGCGGAACTGCCGTCAGAGATTGAACAACGTTCACTGAACAGAGCCATTCTCTCCCCCGGTTTTATTGATGTGCAGTTAAACGGCTGCGGCGGCGTGCAGTTCAACGACACTGCGGAAGCGGTAAGCGTTGAAACGCTGGAAATCATGCAGAAAGCCAATGAGAAATCAGGCTGTACTAACTATCTGCCGACACTTATCACTACCAGCGATGACCTGATGAAACAGGGTGTGCGCGTAATGCGTGAGTACCTGGCAAAACATCCGAATCAGGCCTTAGGTCTGCATCTGGAAGGTCCGTGGCTGAACCTGGTGAAAAAAGGCACTCATAACCCGAATTTCGTGCGTAAACCCGATGCTGCGCTGGTTGATTTCCTGTGCGAAAACGCTGATGTGATTACTAAAGTTACCCTGGCACCGGAAATGGTTCCTGCGGAAGTCATCAGCAAACTGGCAAATGCCGGGATTGTGGTTTCTGCTGGTCACTCCAACGCGACGCTGAAAGAAGCGAAAGCCGGTTTCCGCGCAGGTATTACTTTTGCCACCCATCTGTATAACGCGATGCCGTATATTACTGGTCGCGAACCGGGACTGGCAGGTGCAATTCTCGACGAAGCAGACATTTATTGCGGTATTATTGCCGATGGCCTGCACGTTGATTACGCTAACATCCGCAACGCCAAACGTCTGAAAGGCGACAAACTGTGTCTGGTCACCGACGCTACTGCACCAGCAGGCGCCAATATTGAACAGTTCATTTTTGCGGGTAAAACAATATACTACCGCAACGGACTTTGTGTGGATGAAAATGGTACGTTAAGTGGTTCATCATTAACCATGATTGAAGGCGTGCGTAATCTGGTCGAACATTGCGGTATCGCACTGGATGAAGTGCTGCGTATGGCGACGCTCTACCCGGCACGTGCAATTGGCGTTGAAAAACGTCTCGGCACGCTCGCCGCAGGTAAAGTGGCCAACCTGACCGCATTCACACCTGATTTTAAAATCACCAGGACCATCGTTAATGGTAACGAGGTCGTAACTCAATAAGAGAAAGTATGACACCAGGCGGACAAGCTCAGATAGGTAATGTTGATCTCGTAAAACAGCTTAACAGCGCGGCGGTTTATCGCCTGATTGACCAGTTCGGGCCAATCTCGCGGATTCAGATTGCTGAGCAAAGCCAGCTTGCCCCCGCTAGCGTAACCAAAATTACACGTCAGCTTATCGAACGCGGGCTGATCAAAGAAGTCGATCAGCAGGCCTCCACCGGGGGCCGCCGCGCTATCTCCATCGTCACTGAAACTCGTAATTTCCACGCTATCGGCGTACGACTCGGTCGTCACGATGCCACCATCACTCTGTTTGATCTCAGCAGCAAAGTGCTGGCAGAAGAACATTATCCGCTACCAGAACGTACCCAGCAGACGCTGGAACATGCCCTGCTGAATGCCATTGCTCAGTTTATTGATAGCTATCAGCGCAAGCTGCGCGAACTAATCGCGATTTCGGTGATCCTGCCTGGGCTTGTTGACCCGGACAGCGGTAAAATTCATTACATGCCGCATATTCAGGTGGAAAACTGGGGGCTGGTAGAGGCACTGGAAGAGCGTTTTAAAGTGACCTGTTTTGTCGGTCACGATATCCGCAGTCTGGCGCTGGCAGAGCACTACTTCGGTGCAAGTCAGGATTGCGAAGACTCCATTCTGGTGCGAGTACATCGCGGAACTGGGGCCGGTATTATCTCTAACGGGCGCATTTTTATCGGTCGCAACGGCAACGTCGGTGAAATTGGTCATATTCAGGTCGAACCGTTGGGTGAACGCTGCCACTGCGGCAACTTTGGCTGTCTGGAAACTATCGCTGCCAACGCCGCCATTGAACAGCGGGTGTTGAATCTGTTAAAGCAGGGCTACCAGAGTCGCGTGCCGTTGGACGATTGCACCATCAAAACTATCTGCAAAGCCGCGAACAAAGGCGACGGTCTGGCGTCGGAAGTGATTGAGTATGTCGGTCGTCATCTGGGCAAAACCATCGCCATTGCCATCAACCTGTTTAACCCGCAAAAAATTGTTATTGCCGGAGAAATCACCGAAGCCGATAAAGTGCTGCTCCCTGCTATTGAAAGCTGCATTAATACTCAGGCGCTGAAGGCGTTTCGTACTAATCTGCCGGTGGTACGTTCTGAGCTGGACCACCGCTCGGCAATCGGTGCTTTTGCGCTGGTAAAACGCGCCATGCTCAACGGTATTTTGCTCCAGCATTTGCTGGAAAATTAATGTGCTTTTATAGTGGCGCTTATTGTTGTCAATATTCTGGGTAGTCCATGACCATTAAAAATGTAATTTGCGATATCGACGGCGTGCTGATGCACGATAACGTCGCCGTACCGGGTGCAGCGGAATTTTTGCACGGGATTATGGATAAAGGCCTGCCGCTGGTGTTGCTGACCAACTATCCTTCGCAGACCGGGCAAGATCTGGCGAACCGCTTTGCCACTGCCGGTGTCGATGTACCTGACAGCGTGTTTTATACCTCCGCGATGGCAACCGCCGATTTCCTGCGTCGTCAGGAAGGTAAAAAAGCGTATGTGGTGGGCGAAGGCGCGCTGATCCATGAGCTGTACAAAGCCGGTTTCACTATTACGGACGTGAATCCTGATTTTGTGATTGTTGGCGAAACGCGTTCATACAACTGGGACATGATGCATAAAGCGGCGTATTTCGTCGCTAACGGTGCGCGATTTATCGCCACTAACCCGGATACCCACGGGCGCGGTTTTTATCCCGCCTGTGGCGCGCTGTGCGCAGGTATTGAGAAAATCTCCGGGCGTAAACCTTTTTATGTCGGTAAGCCAAGTCCGTGGATCATCCGCGCGGCATTAAACAAAATGCAGGCGCATTCGGAAGAAACGGTGATTGTCGGCGATAACCTGCGTACCGATATTCTGGCGGGCTTCCAGGCGGGTCTGGAGACGATTCTGGTGCTCTCTGGCGTTTCATCGCTCGACGATATCGACAGTATGCCGTTCCGCCCAAGCTGGATTTACCCGTCGGTCGCTGAAATCGACGTTATCTGAATATCAACCACGTCTCAGGACGTGGTTTTTTATTTTCACCGCTCGCCAAAACTCATCCATTCAATAAAACACGTCAAAAATTATCGATTCATCAATAAACACGCCACTACACCCTACCCTTTTTCATCAATCAGCAATCACCATTACGTTTTTTATTTTTACACCGCCAAATCTCTTGCGCACAGTGCTGCTTTGCGGCATTTTTTTAAACAAGCAAACACAACAAGCAACAAATACCAGGTTAACGGAGAAGGTTATGTGTTCAATTTTTGGCGTATTCGATATCAAAACAGACGCAGTTGAGCTGCGTAAGAAAGCACTCGAGCTGTCACGCCTGATGCGTCATCGTGGCCCGGACTGGTCCGGTATTTATGCCAGCGATAACGCCATTCTCGCTCACGAACGTCTGTCAATTGTTGACGTTAACGCGGGGGCGCAACCTCTCTACAACCAACAAAAAACCCACGTACTGGCGGTAAACGGTGAAATCTACAACCACCAGGCATTGCGCGCCGAGTATGGCGATCGTTACCAGTTCCAGACTGGATCTGACTGCGAAGTGATCCTCGCGCTGTATCAGGAAAAAGGGGCGGAATTTCTCGACGACTTGCAAGGCATGTTCGCCTTTGCCCTGTACGACAGCGAAAAAGATGCATATCTGATTGGTCGCGACCATCTGGGGATCATCCCGCTGTATATGGGTTATGACGAACACGGTCAACTGTATGTAGCCTCAGAAATGAAAGCCCTGGTGCCGGTTTGCCGCACCATTAAAGAGTTCCCGGCAGGAAGCTATTTATGGAGTCAGGACGGCGAAATCCGTTCTTATTATCACCGTGACTGGTTCGACTACGATGCGGTGAAAGATAACGTGACCGACAAAAACGAGCTGCGTCAGGCGCTGGAAGACTCCGTTAAAAGCCATCTGATGTCCGATGTGCCGTACGGCGTGCTGCTCTCGGGTGGTCTGGATTCCTCAATTATTTCCGCGATCACCAAGAAATACGCCGCCCGTCGCGTGGAAGATCAGGAACGCTCGGAAGCATGGTGGCCGCAGTTGCACTCCTTTGCCGTGGGTCTGCCAGGTTCACCGGATCTGAAAGCGGCCCAAGAAGTGGCAAACCATCTGGGCACTGTGCATCACGAAATTCACTTCACCGTACAGGAAGGTCTGGATGCCATCCGCGACGTGATTTACCACATCGAAACGTATGATGTGACCACTATTCGCGCTTCAACACCGATGTATTTAATGTCGCGTAAGATCAAGGCGATGGGCATTAAAATGGTGCTGTCCGGCGAAGGTTCTGACGAAGTGTTTGGCGGTTATCTATACTTCCACAAAGCGCCGAACGCTAAAGAACTGCATGAAGAGACGGTGCGTAAACTGCTGGCCCTGCATATGTATGACTGCGCCCGTGCCAACAAAGCGATGTCAGCCTGGGGCGTGGAAGCACGCGTTCCGTTCCTCGACAAAAAATTCCTTGATGTGGCGATGCGTATTAACCCGCAGGATAAAATGTGCGGTAACGGGAAAATGGAAAAACACATCCTGCGTGAATGTTTTGAGTCGTATCTGCCCGCAAGCGTGGCCTGGCGGCAGAAAGAGCAGTTCTCTGATGGCGTCGGTTATAGCTGGATCGACACTCTGAAAGAAGTGGCAGCGCAGCAGGTTTCTGATCAGCAACTCGAAACTGCCCGCTTCCGCTTCCCGTACAACACTCCGACCTCAAAAGAAGCGTATCTGTATCGCGAAATCTTTGAAGAATTGTTCCCACTTCCAAGCGCCGCTGAGTGCGTACCGGGCGGCCCTTCCGTCGCCTGTTCTTCCGCCAAAGCGATCGAGTGGGATGAAGCGTTCAAGAAAATGGATGATCCTTCTGGTCGCGCGGTTGGCGTTCACCAGTCAGCGTATAAATAAGAAGTGTATTAACGCCCCGGAGAATTCCAGGGCAATTTCAGTTACTGGGGAGCTTGTTGATTTTGATACGCAGTGAGGAAATGTTCCGGATTTGCTACATCGCTGTTTGACAACTCATCACTATAAGCCACCGACCAGGTTGCCTGCTCATCCGGGATATGCAGGCTGCCATTTCCCTCTTTCAGGCGTAATAACTCAAAAGATTTGCCCTTAATTACGGCGGTATAGGATTTCTCACCGTCCTGTAATGCTTTTACTTTACAGCGAAAAATCTGACCATCGATGTCATTATCAACATGAGATACCTGAACGATTGCTTCATTTTCCGCTTTCGGCCCGATTCGCATCATCCAGACCACTGCCCCTTCCTGACCACGATAACCAAAGACATACTTACCGATTTCCGATCGGGCTTCGTCGGCAAATGCGGATTGCATAAGTAATAAAGCACTGACCAGCACCGTGATAAAACGCAGCATATTATTCCCTCAATAAATAGCCTGAAGTGGTAGCAGAGATGCAGGCACCGCAATCCCTGCTCTGTCCAATCGTAACGGTGCAGTATTTCATGGGATAATTCTCGGGCGCTATTGTTGAATTCCGAATTTCATCCTGCATCGCAAAACAACAGAGAAAAACACGAAATAAACAATAATTGACGAATATAGCGCCACGCTGTTCGCAACCTAACCAAACAGTCACTTTCGAGCAATTTTCCTTGAAAAAGAGGTTGACGCTGCAAGGCTCTATACGCATAATGCGCCCCGCAACGCCGATAAGGTAACGCGAAAAAAAAGATGGCTACGTAGCTCAGTTGGTTAGAGCACATCACTCATAATGATGGGGTCACAGGTTCGAATCCCGTCGTAGCCACCATCTTTTTTTTGCGGGAGTGGCGAAATTGGTAGACGCACCAGATTTAGGTTCTGGCGCCGCAAGGTGTGCGAGTTCAAGTCTCGCCTCCCGCACCATTCACCAGAAAGCGTTGTACGGATGGGGTATCTCCAGGCTGTAAGTTAGCCACCTCGGCTGGCAATGATATAGTTTGAAGTTCTCCATTCTGTAAGAAATTTGTTGGGGTATCGCCAAGCGGTAAGGCACCGGTTTTTGATACCGGCATTCCCTGGTTCGAATCCAGGTACCCCAGCCATCTTCTTCGAGTAAGCGGTTCACCGCCCGGTTATTGGGGTATCGCCAAGCGGTAAGGCACCGGTTTTTGATACCGGCATTCCCTGGTTCGAATCCAGGTACCCCAGCCATCGAAGAAACAATCTGGCTACGTAGCTCAGTTGGTTAGAGCACATCACTCATAATGATGGGGTCACAGGTTCGAATCCCGTCGTAGCCACCAAATTCTGAATGTGTCGAATACGTTCGGCAAATTCAAAAACCAATTTGTTGGGGTATCGCCAAGCGGTAAGGCACCGGATTCTGATTCCGGCATTCCGAGGTTCGAATCCTCGTACCCCAGCCAATTTATTCAAGACGCTTACATCGTAAGTGCACCCAGTTGGGGTATCGCCAAGTGGTAAGGCACCGGATTCTGATTCCGGCATTCCGAGGTTCGAATCCTCGTACCCCAGCCACATTAAAAAAGCTCGCTTCGGCGAGCTTTTTGCTTTTCTGCGTATATTCAATGTCGAATGCGATGTTGACACGTCTTATCCTTCAATGTCGGATGCGACGCTGCCGCGTCTTATCCGACCTACGGTTGGCATGCATCCGGCAATGTTGTAAGGCTATAATCCTAACGCATATTTCAGCGCCTGACGTTTCAAAACGCCAGCACGCTCCGCCGCCATTAATCCGAGATTACGCATAAAACGCAGCGGCGGCAGATTATTGCTGAATCCGGCATAAAACAGATCCATACCGCTCTGCATAATAAAGTTATCCGCCATGCGCCGCATCTGGTAACGTTTGAGGATCGGATAACTGGCCCACGCTTCGCCGTAGCTGCGGGCGTTCACCAGAACGTCAATCAGGGCATCGACATCACGATAACCAAGATTCACCCCCTGCCCCGCCAGCGGATGGATGGTATGCGCGGCATCGCCCACCAGCGCAAGCCCTGGCTGAACATACTGCAATGCATGACGGCGCGTCAGCGGAAAAGCGCCTGCGGCAAGCGGCGTCACATAACCCAGACGCGACGGGAAATGTTTCGCGATTTCCGTCTGGAGCTGCGCCATATTCATATTCTGCAACTGGCGAATACGCGCCGGAGAGTCATACCACACCAGCGATGCCCAGTTATCAAACAACGGCAGAAACGCACGCGGTCCGTCCGGGGTAAATTGCTGCCAGGTGCTGTCGCCGGGATCGTTCTCACACTGTACGCTAATCAACATACACGACTGCGCATACTGCCAGGCATGAACGCCAATTCCCGCCATCTGCCGCACCTGCGAATTTGCGCCGTCGGCACCAATCACCAGTTTCGCGCGGATCGTTTCACCGCCCTTCAGTTCCAGCTCCTGAAGATCATTATGGCGATGCAGCGCAATCAGCGAGGTTGGCACACGTAGCGTTACTTTCGGATGCGCTTCCAGCGCCTGCCACAGCGCCTGTTGCAGGACCGTGTTTTCCACCATATAGCCAAGCAACGGTAGCTTAAGTTCAGCGGCGTCAAACACCACATGCGCCGTTTCCCACTCCCACGTTTCCAGTCTGCGGTAAGGATGGCAACGCATGGCCTGTACCGCATCCCAGACGCCTAAACCTTTAAGCAATGATACCGAAGCCGCGCTGATCGCTGAGATCCGAACGTCCGGTTGGCTGTCAGCGACAAACGGTGCAGGTTCTGCGTGCTCGATCACCGTTACCGTAAATCCGTGCTGTGCCAGTCCCAGCGCCAGTGCGCCACCGACCATTCCTCCGCCGACAATGGCAATTTCCGTTGGTTGATTTGTCATGGTCAATCATCCTGTTAGCAATATGCTTTAAGTTTACAGGATTTTTACCCCCAAGGGCTGATAACGCTCATACTGGTCACAACGGCAGCAAAGCATTACACTATGCGCCCTGCATTCCTGGCTACTATTTCGCAAGAGCAAGTCGATGACCAAAAAACTCCATATTAAAACCTGGGGCTGTCAGATGAACGAGTACGATTCATCGAAGATGGCCGATCTGCTGGATGCCACCCACGGCTATCAACTGACCGACGTGGCGGAAGAAGCGGATGTGCTGCTGCTGAACACCTGCTCAATCCGCGAGAAGGCTCAGGAAAAAGTCTTCCATCAGTTGGGTCGCTGGAAACTGTTAAAAGAGAAGAATCCAGACCTGATTATCGGCGTCGGTGGCTGCGTGGCATCGCAAGAAGGCGAGCACATTCGCCAGCGCGCCCACTATGTCGATATTATTTTTGGGCCGCAAACGCTGCACCGCCTGCCGGAGATGATCAACTCTGTGCGCGGCGACCGCAGCCCGGTTGTAGATATCAGCTTCCCGGAAATCGAGAAGTTTGACCGTCTGCCGGAACCGCGCGCCGAAGGGCCGACCGCATTTGTCTCCATCATGGAAGGCTGCAATAAATATTGCACCTACTGCGTGGTGCCTTACACCCGTGGTGAAGAGGTAAGCCGTCCATCCGACGATATTCTGTTTGAGATTGCCCAGCTTGCGGCTCAGGGCGTGCGTGAAGTCAACCTGCTCGGTCAGAACGTGAACGCCTGGCGTGGTGAAAACTACGACGGCACCACTGGATCGTTTGCCGATCTGCTGCGTCTGGTTGCAGCGATCGACGGGATCGATCGTATTCGCTTTACCACCAGCCATCCGATCGAATTCACCGACGATATTATCGAAGTGTATCGCGACACGCCGGAGCTGGTGAGCTTCCTGCACCTGCCGGTACAAAGCGGTTCCGATCGCATTCTGAACCTGATGGGGCGTACCCACACGGCGCTGGAGTACAAAGCGATCATCCGTAAACTGCGTGCGGCGCGTCCGGATATTCAGATCAGTTCTGACTTCATCGTTGGCTTCCCTGGCGAAACCACCGAAGACTTCGAGAAAACGATGAAGCTGATTGCCGACGTCAATTTCGACATGAGCTACAGCTTTATCTTCTCAGCACGTCCAGGAACGCCTGCCGCCGATATGGTTGATGATGTTCCGGAAGAAGAGAAGAAGCAGCGTCTGTATATTCTGCAAGAGCGCATTAATCAGCAAGCGATGGCATGGAGCCGCCGGATGCTCGGCACCACCCAGCGTATTCTGGTAGAAGGGACTTCACGTAAGAGCATCATGGAGCTTTCCGGGCGTACCGAAAATAACCGCGTGGTCAACTTCGAGGGCACACCGGATATGATCGGTAAATTCGTCGATGTAGAAATTACCGACGTCTACCCGAACTCTCTGCGCGGTAAAGTGGTGCGAACTGAAGATGAAATGGGTCTGCGCGTGGCAGAAACACCAGAATCGGTGATTGCCCGTACCCGCAAAGAAAATGACCTTGGCGTGGGTTATTATCAGCCGTAATTCTCAGGCTCGCCGTTCCGGCAAGTTATGAGATTGACGACAAATGCAAATTGCCTGATGCGCTACGCTTATCAGGCCTACATGATTCCTGCAATATATTGAATTCGCATGAATTTGTAGGCTGGATAAGGCGTTTACGCCGCATCCGGCATGAACAATACGCACTCCGTCAATTATCACTGGCCCGCCGTTCCGGTGGGCCTTGTTTTTTCTCTCTTTATCCCCATCTTTATCGCAATGCTTGCGCCTTTTTCCTGTGGCGTGAATAATTTCCTTATAGGCCGGTGAATGTTCAGCTTCCGGCGGCATACAGATAAGAGGAACGGTTTGAACATAGACACTCGCGAAATCACCCTGGAGCCAGCAGACAATGCGCGTCTGTTGAGCCTGTGCGGCCCGTTTGATGACAACATCAAGCAGCTCGAACGCCGTCTCGGCATCGAGATCAATCGCCGCGATAACCACTTTAAACTGACCGGCCGTCCGATTTGCGTCACCGCTGCGGCAGACATTCTGCGTAGCCTGTATGTCGATACTGCCCCGATGCGCGGTCAGATTCAGGATATCGAGCCGGAACAGATCCACCTTGCGATTAAAGAAGCGCGAGTGCTGGAGCAAAGCGCGGAGAGCGTGCCGGAGTACGGCAAAGCGGTCAATATCAAAACCAAACGCGGCGTAATTAAGCCGCGCACGCCAAACCAGGCGCAGTACATCGCCAATATTCTCGACCATGACATCACTTTCGGCGTTGGCCCGGCGGGTACGGGTAAAACCTACCTGGCGGTAGCTGCGGCGGTTGATGCCCTGGAACGTCAGGAAATCCGCCGTATTCTGCTGACTCGTCCAGCAGTAGAGGCCGGTGAGAAGCTGGGTTTTCTGCCTGGCGATTTAAGCCAGAAAGTAGACCCGTATCTGCGCCCGCTGTACGACGCGCTGTTTGAAATGCTTGGCTTTGAGAAAGTCGAGAAACTGATTGAGCGCAACGTTATTGAAGTCGCGCCGCTGGCCTATATGCGTGGTCGTACGCTGAATGACGCCTTTATCATTCTCGATGAGAGCCAGAACACCACCATCGAACAGATGAAGATGTTCCTGACCCGTATCGGTTTTAACTCAAAAGCAGTTATCACCGGCGACGTCACACAGATCGACCTGCCGCGTAATACTAAATCAGGCTTACGTCATGCCATCGAAGTGCTGGCCGATGTCGAAGAGATCAGCTTTAACTTCTTCCACAGCGAAGACGTGGTTCGTCACCCGGTGGTGGCGCGTATCGTTAACGCCTATGAAGCCTGGGAAGAAGCCGAACAAAAACGAAAAGCGGCGCTGGCGGCAGAACGCAAGCGCGAAGAACAGGAACAAAAATGAGTCAGGTGATCCTCGATTTACAACTGGCATGTGAAGATAATTCCGGGTTGCCGGAAGAGAGCCAGTTTCAGACATGGCTGAATGCGGTGATCCCGCAGTTTCAGGAAGAATCGGAAGTGACTATTCGCCTAGTCGATACCGCCGAAAGCCACAGTCTGAATCTGACCTATCGCGGTAAGGATAAGCCGACCAACGTGCTCTCCTTCCCGTTTGAAGTGCCGCCTGGCATGGAGATGTCGCTGCTGGGCGATCTGGTTATCTGCCGTCAGGTGGTTGAGAAGGAAGCACAGGAGCAAGGCAAACCACTGGAGGCGCACTGGGCGCATATGGTGGTGCACGGCAGTCTGCATTTGTTAGGTTACGATCACATCGAAGATGACGAAGCAGAAGAGATGGAAGCCCTCGAAACAGAGATTATGCTTGCTCTGGGCTATGAGGATCCGTACATTGCCGAGAAAGAGTGATTTGCCAGGCATTTGACTGGCAAACGTCCCCGCCGTTGGCGATTAACGACGGCGTTTTGATTAACTAACATGAGAACCCATACGACGCCATGAGCGACGACAATTCACACAGTAGTGACACGATAAGCAACAAGAAGGGATTTTTCTCCCTGTTACTCAGCCAACTTTTCCACGGTGAACCGAAAAACCGTGACGAACTGCTGGCGCTGATCCGTGATTCCGGGCAGAACGACCTTATCGACGAAGATACGCGCGATATGCTCGAAGGGGTAATGGACATCGCAGACCAACGCGTTCGCGACATCATGATCCCCCGCTCCCAGATGATTACCCTGAAACGCAACCAGACGCTGGACGAATGCCTTGATGTCATCATCGAGTCCGCCCACTCACGTTTCCCGGTGATTAGCGAAGACAAAGATCACATTGAAGGGATTCTGATGGCGAAAGACTTGCTGCCGTTTATGCGTAGCGATGCTGAAGCCTTCAGCATGGACAAAGTGTTACGTCAGGCGGTTGTCGTTCCTGAAAGTAAGCGCGTAGACCGGATGCTGAAAGAGTTTCGCTCTCAGCGTTACCACATGGCGATCGTCATTGACGAATTCGGTGGTGTTTCCGGTCTGGTGACCATTGAAGACATCCTGGAACTGATTGTTGGTGAGATTGAAGACGAGTATGACGAAGAAGATGATATCGACTTCCGTCAGCTGAGTCGTCATACCTGGACCGTGCGCGCACTGGCTTCCATTGAAGACTTCAACGAAGCGTTCGGCACCCACTTTAGCGATGAAGAGGTCGACACTATCGGTGGTCTGGTGATGCAGGCATTTGGGCATCTTCCGGCGCGTGGCGAAACCATCGACATCGACGGTTACCAGTTCAAGGTGGCGATGGCTGACAGTCGGCGTATTATTCAGGTTCATGTCAAAATCCCGGATGACTCACCCCAGCCGAAGCTGGATGAATAAAACCGAAACTGGATAGATAACTACATGGCTTTTGCCTCATTAATTGAACGCCAGCGCATTCGCCTGCTGCTGGCGTTATTATTCGGTGCCTGCGGAACGCTGGCCTTCTCTCCTTATGATGTCTGGCCTGCGGCGATTGTTTCGCTGATGGGGTTGCAGGCACTAACCTTTAACCGTTGCCCACTCCAGTCTGCCGCTATCGGCTTCTGCTGGGGATTTGGTCTCTTTGGCAGCGGTATTAACTGGGTCTATGTCAGCATTGCGACCTTTGGCGGGATGCCTGGCCCGGTAAACATCTTCCTGGTGGTACTGCTGGCGGCGTATCTGTCGTTGTATACCGGGCTGTTTGCCGGTGTGCTGTCGCGGCTGTGGCCGAAAACGACCTGGTTGCGCGTAGCCATTGCGGCTCCTGCCCTCTGGCAAGTGACCGAGTTTCTGCGCGGTTGGGTGCTGACTGGCTTCCCGTGGTTACAGTTCGGCTATAGTCAGATTGACGGCCCGTTAAAAGGGCTGGCACCGATAATGGGCGTGGAAGCCATTAACTTCCTGCTGATGATGGTAAGCGGCCTGTTGGCGCTGGCGCTGGTCAAACGCAACTGGCGTCCGCTGGTGGTAGCCGTCGTGCTGTTTGCCCTTCCCTTCCCGCTGCGTTACATCCAGTGGTTTACCCAGCAACCGGAGAAAACCATTCAGGTTTCGATGGTTCAGGGCGATATTCCGCAATCGCTGAAGTGGGATGAAAGCCAGCTTCTTAATACGCTGAAAATTTATTACAACGCGACGGCGCCGCTGATGGGCAAATCTTCACTGATTATCTGGCCGGAGTCGGCGATAACCGATCTGGAAATTAATCAGCAACCGTTCCTCAAAGCACTGGACAGTGAGTTGCGCGATAAAGGTAGTTCACTGGTAACCGGGATTGTCGACGCGCGCCTCAATAAGCAGAACCGCTACGATACCTACAACACCATCATTACGCTGGGTAAAGGTGCGCCGTACAGCTACGAATCAGCCGATCGCTATAACAAAAACCATCTGGTGCCGTTTGGCGAGTTTGTCCCGCTGGAATCGATTCTGCGTCCGTTAGCGCCGTTCTTTGATCTGCCGATGTCCTCATTCAGCCGTGGACCATATATCCAGCCACCGCTGTCGGTGAATGGTATTGAGCTGACTGCGGCCATTTGCTACGAGATCATTCTCGGCGAGCAGGTGCGCGATAACTTCCGTCCGGATACCGACTATCTGCTGACCATCTCAAACGATGCGTGGTTTGGTAAGTCTATTGGTCCGTGGCAGCACTTCCAGATGGCGCGAATGCGTGCGCTGGAGCTGGCGCGCCCGCTGCTGCGTAGCACCAACAACGGCATTACGGCGGTAATTGGTCCGCAAGGTGAGATTCAGGCGATGATCCCGCAATTCACCCGCGAGGTGTTGACCACTCACGTGACGCCAACCACCGGACTCACACCGTACGCACGTACCGGCAACTGGCCGCTGTGGGTACTGACAGCACTGTTTGGTTTTGCCGCTGTGCTGATGAGTCTGCGTCAGCGACGTAAATAATCCCTTCTTATCGTGCCGGAATACATCCCGTATTTCGGCACATTCACCGGATGCAGCGTCAATGCATTATCCGGATGACAAAATACGTCCCTCCAACTTTGGCACATCTATTGCTTTGTTATACAAGGCAAACCTTGAACCGGCGTCAGTACAACCCGGTTGCACCACAGCAATCCACGGGCAGCACCAAAAGAGTGCATTTTAAGAATTTTGCTTCGGAATGGTGCGGTACATCTCGCAAAAACAAACAATAAAACAGCAATATCTTTACATTTAGCCAAACTAAATGTTACCTAACAAGCACAACACTGCACAATAAAGTTGCAGATGATAACAACACAAACACTCACAACGGGTATCCATGCGTTCTTAACGCAGGAGATAAAGGAGTTGGATATGCAATTACGTAAACCTGCCGCAGCAATCCTGGCCCTGGCGCTTTCTGCAGGTCTGGCACAGGCAGAAGACGCTGCCCCGGCAGCTGGCAGTACGCTGGACAAAATCGCCAAAAACGGCGTGATTGTCGTCGGTCACCGTGAATCTTCAGTACCTTTCTCTTATTACGACAATCAGCAAAAAGTGGTGGGTTACTCACAGGATTACTCCAACGCCATCGTTGAAGCAGTGAAAAAGAAACTCAACAAACCGGACTTACAGGTGAAACTGATTCCGATCACCTCACAAAATCGTATTCCGCTGCTACAAAACGGCACTTTCGATTTTGAATGCGGTTCAACCACCAACAACCTCGAACGCCAGAAACAGGCCGCTTTCTCTGACACCATTTTCGTGGTCGGTACGCGCCTGCTGACCAAAAAAGGCGGCGATGTTAAAGATTTTGCCGATCTGAAAGATAAAGCCGTAGTCGTAACTTCCGGCACCACTTCTGAAGTTTTGCTCAACAAACTGAATGAAGAGCAAAAAATGAATATGCGCATCATCAGCGCCAAAGATCACGGTGACTCTTTCCGCACCCTGGAAAGCGGTCGTGCCGTTGCCTTTATGATGGACGATGCCCTGCTGGCCGGTGAACGTGCGAAAGCGAAGAAACCAGACAACTGGGAAATCGTCGGCAAACCGCAGTCTCAGGAAGCTTACGGCTGCATGTTGCGTAAAGACGATCCGCAGTTCAAAAAGCTGATGGATGACACTATCGCTCAGGTGCAGACCTCCGGTGAAGCGGAAAAATGGTTTGATAAGTGGTTCAAAAATCCAATTCCGCCGAAAAACCTGAACATGAATTTCGAACTGTCAGACGAAATGAAAGCTCTGTTCAAAGAACCGAATGACAAGGCACTGAACTAATTACAAGAACCAGGGGCGGAAATTCCAGCCCTCTCGATTGTTACGTAGCACGGACAGACTATACGCCTGATGGTCGTTCCCCATCGGGCCTGAAAACCGCAATACGCTGGGTAACAATCTTCGAGGGTAGCAGTTAACGCTGCTACCCTCTTTTTTTCTGGAGTAGATTTATGTCTATAGACTGGAACTGGGGTATTTTTTTACAACAAGCCCCGTTCGGCAACACCACCTATCTCGGCTGGATCTGGAGCGGCTTTCAGGTGACGATCGCTCTGTCGATCTGCGCCTGGATTATCGCTTTCCTCGTCGGCTCGTTATTCGGCATTTTGCGTACCGTTCCTAACCGTTTTCTCTCCGGTCTGGGTACGTTGTATGTCGAACTGTTCCGCAACGTGCCACTGATTGTGCAGTTCTTTACCTGGTATCTGGTGATCCCGGAGCTACTGCCAGAGAAAATTGGCATGTGGTTTAAGGCGGAGCTGGATCCTAATATTCAGTTTTTCCTCTCCTCCATGCTTTGCCTGGGGCTGTTTACCGCCGCCCGTGTTTGCGAACAGGTACGCGCCGCGATCCAGTCGTTACCCCGTGGGCAAAAAAATGCCGCGCTGGCAATGGGTTTGACGCTACCGCAGGCTTACCGCTACGTACTGCTGCCTAACGCTTATCGTGTTATCGTCCCGCCGATGACGTCCGAGATGATGAACCTGGTGAAAAACTCCGCCATCGCCTCGACCATCGGGCTGGTCGATATGGCGGCGCAGGCCGGTAAATTGCTCGATTACTCCGCTCACGCCTGGGAATCGTTCACTGCTATTACGCTGGCGTATGTGTTGATTAACGCGGTTATCATGCTGGTGATGACGCTGGTTGAACGTAAAGTTCGCCTGCCCGGCAACATGGGAGGCAAATAATGTACGAGTTTGACTGGAGTTCTATTGTCCCTTCCCTGCCGTATCTGCTGGATGGGCTGGTGATCACCCTGAAAATCACTGTCACAGCAGTCGTGATTGGTATTTTGTGGGGCACCATGCTGGCAGTGATGCGCCTGTCCAGCTTTGCGCCGATTGCTTGGTTTGCCAAAGCCTACGTTAACGTATTCCGCTCGATTCCTTTAGTCATGGTTTTGCTATGGTTTTACCTGATTGTGCCGGGTTTTCTGCAAAACGTGCTGGGATTATCGCCGAAAACCGATATCCGCTTAATTTCTGCGATGGTGGCGTTTTCGATGTTTGAAGCGGCCTACTATTCAGAGATTATCCGTGCCGGTATTCAAAGTATTTCTCGTGGGCAGTCGAGCGCCGCGCTGGCGCTGGGGATGACTCACTGGCAGTCGATGAAACTCATCATTCTGCCACAGGCGTTTCGTGCAATGGTGCCGCTGCTGCTCACTCAGGGCATCGTTCTGTTCCAGGATACCTCGCTGGTGTATGTGTTATCTCTGGCTGATTTCTTCCGTACCGCCTCAACCATTGGTGAGCGTGATGGTACGCAGGTTGAGATGATCCTGTTTGCCGGATTTGTTTATTTCGTTATTAGCCTTAGCGCATCGTTGTTGGTCAGCTACTTGAAAAGAAGGACAGCATAATGATTACCCTGAAAAATGTTTCAAAATGGTATGGTCACTTTCAGGTGCTGACCGACTGCTCAACCGAAGTGAAAAAAGGTGAAGTAGTGGTGGTTTGCGGCCCGTCTGGTTCCGGTAAATCAACGCTGATTAAAACCGTCAACGGCCTCGAACCGGTGCAGCAAGGCGAAATTACCGTCGATGGCATCGTGGTTAACGATAAGAAAACCGATCTGGCAAAGCTGCGCTCCCGTGTGGGAATGGTGTTCCAGCATTTTGAGCTGTTTCCCCATCTGTCGATTATCGAAAACCTGACGCTGGCGCAGGTGAAAGTACTTAAACGCGATAAAGCGCCGGCTCGTGAAAAAGCACTGAAACTGCTGGAGCGAGTCGGGCTTTCTGCTCACGCCAATAAGTTTCCGGCGCAGCTTTCCGGTGGTCAGCAGCAGCGTGTGGCAATCGCTCGCGCGTTATGTATGGACCCCATCGCCATGCTGTTCGACGAACCGACATCGGCGCTGGATCCGGAGATGATCAACGAAGTACTGGACGTGATGGTCGAACTGGCGAACGAGGGGATGACCATGATGGTGGTGACCCACGAAATGGGCTTTGCCCGTAAAGTGGCGAATCGGGTGATCTTTATGGACGAGGGAAAGATTGTCGAGGACTCGCCGAAAGACGCTTTCTTCGATGATCCGAAATCGGACCGCGCAAAAGACTTCCTCGCGAAAATCCTGCATTAATCACTCTGGCGCGCATAGCCAAGTGCGCGCCATCTCACGCTTTATCGTTTCGCTCCTCGTATCTGTTACATCCTGGCGTTACCCTTGTCGCAAAGAAGCACACAACAAGGAGCAACAATGGCACTGCCAATTCTGTTAGATTGCGACCCAGGTCATGATGACGCTATCGCAATAGTTCTCGCCCTCGCCTCACCAGAGCTTGATGTCAAAGCAATTACGTCTTCTGCCGGAAACCAGACACCAGAAAAAACATTACGTAATGTTCTGCGTATGCTGACCCTGCTTAATCGCACCGATATTCCGGTGGCAGGCGGCGCGGTGAAACCGTTAATGCGTGAGTTGATTATCGCAGACAACGTGCACGGCGAAAGCGGTCTCGACGGCCCGGCATTACCGGAACCCGCATTCGCACCGCAAAACTGCACGGCGGTGGAGCTGATGGCGAAAACGCTGCGTGAAAGTGTGGAACCCGTCACCATTGTCTCTACCGGACCGCAAACTAACGTCGCCTTGCTGCTCAATAGCCATCCGGAACTGCATAGCAAAATTGCCCGTATCGTGATTATGGGCGGTGCAATGGGGCTTGGTAACTGGACGCCAGCGGCTGAATTTAATATTTACGTTGACCCGGAAGCAGCAGAAATTGTCTTCCAGTCTGGAATTCCTGTGGTAATGGCAGGTCTGGATGTCACTCACAAAGCGCAAATTCACGTTGAGGACACCGAGCGTTTCCGCGCGATTGGCAACCCGATTTCAACCATCGTCGCCGAACTGCTGGATTTCTTCCTCGAATATCATAAAGATGAAAAATGGGGATTTGTTGGCGCACCGCTGCATGACCCATGCACCATCGCCTGGCTGCTGAAACCTGAACTGTTCACCACCGTTGAACGCTGGGTTGGCGTCGAAACGCAAGGGAAATATACCCAGGGCATGACAGTTGTTGATTATTACTATCTGACCGGCAATAAACCGAATGCCACTGTAATGGTCGATGTTGATCGTCAGGGCTTTGTTGATTTACTGGCAGATCGTCTGAAATTTTACGCTTAATACACGTCATTGATTAAGATCACCATGTAAAAATGTGGTGGTCTTACTCTGGCGCTCTCTTTTTCCTTCAAGATATAAATGCAATGGATAATGCAGAACTCGCCATTGGTATCGATCTCGGTACTACCAATAGTTTAATTGCCGTCTGGAAAGACGGTGCCGCGAAATTAATTCCAAATAAATTCGGTGAATATTTAACACCATCTATAATTAGCATGGATGAAAATAATCATATTCTGGTCGGAAAACCGGCTGTATCACGGCGTACTTCACATCCTGATAAAACCGCTGCGTTATTTAAACGTGCCATAGGCAGTAATACCAACTGGCACTTAGGCAATGGCACATTTAACGCGCCGGAATTGTCTTCTTTGGTATTACGTTCATTAAAAGAAGATGCCGAAGAATTTCTGCAACGCCCAATTAAAGATGTGGTGATCTCCGTTCCGGCTTATTTCAGTGATGAACAACGCAAACATACCCGTTTAGCAGCAGAGTTGGCAGGGTTAAATGCGGTACGCTTAATTAATGAACCCACGGCAGCCGCGATGGCTTATGGCCTGCATACGCAGCAAAACACCCGCTCGCTGGTGTTTGATCTCGGTGGCGGCACGTTTGACGTCACGGTGCTTGAGTACGCCACGCCGGTGATTGAAGTTCACGCCTCCGCTGGCGACAACTTTCTTGGTGGCGAAGATTTTACCCATATGCTGGTCGATGACGTTTTAAAGCGCGCGGATGTCGCCAGGACCACGCTTAACGAGAGTGAACTGGCAGCCTTGTACGCCTGTGTGGAAGCGGCAAAATGTAGCAATCATTCGCCAATGCACATTCGCTGGCAGTACCAGGATGAAACGCGGGAATGCGAATTTTACGAGAACGAACTGGAAGATTTGTGGTTGCCGCTGCTCAATCGCTTGCGAGTGCCAATTGAACAGGCGTTGCGCGATGCACGTCTGAAGCCGAGTCAAATCGACAGTCTGGTGCTGGTTGGCGGCGCGTCGCAAATGCCGCTGGTACAGCGAATCGCCGTGCGTCTGTTTGGCAAATTACCGTATCAAAGTTACGACCCGAGCACCATTGTCGCTCTGGGCGCAGCAATCCAGGCCGCCTGCCGCTTACGTAGCGAAGATATCGAAGAAGTGATCCTTACTGATATCTGTCCCTACTCTTTAGGCGTTGAAGTTAACCGCCAGGGCGTTTCCGGCATTTTCTCGCCGATTATTGAGCGAAACACCACGGTGCCTGTGTCACGAGTCGAAACTTACTCGACCATGCACCCGGAGCAGGATTCAATTACGGTGAATGTTTACCAGGGGGAAAACCACAAAGTTAAGAATAATATCCTGGTAGAGTCCTTCGATGTGCCGTTGAAGAAAACCGGGGCTTATCAATCAATTGATATTCGCTTTAGTTATGATATCAACGGTTTGCTTGAAGTTGACGTGCTTCTGGAAGACGGCAGCGTTAAGTCCAGAGTGATTAACCACAGCCCGGTAACATTGAGCGCGCAGCAGATTGAAGAGAGTCGGACGCGGTTATCCGCATTGAAAATTTATCCGCGCGATATGCTCATCAATCGCACCTTTAAAGCCAAACTGGAAGAGTTGTGGGCGCGGGCGCTGGGTGACGAGCGAGAAGATATTGGTCGGGTGATCACCGATTTTGATGCGGCGTTGCAGTCAAACGATATGGCGCGCGTCGATGAAGTTCGTCAGCGGGCGAGCGATTATCTGGCAATTGAGATCCCCTGAACACGACTGCCGGATGCGGCGTAAACGCCTTATCCGCCTACCCGTAGGTCGGATAAGATGCGTCAGCATCGCATCCGACATTGAAGGATAAGATGCGTCAGCATCGTATCTAACTAAACAACATCGCAATTTTGCCGAGTGCATAACCTATCACCAGCACCGTTAAGCTGATTTTGATAATGCTGGAAATGCTCTGTGGTTTTTCAACCTCATCATTCTTCTCTTCATGTGCTTCAGGTGTTGGCTCATCGACATCTTCATCCACCGGCTCAAGCTTCACTTTCGTCAACAGCATCCGGGTGATAATGGCCTCTAATGGATGAGCATCTCCGCCTTCCAGCCTTGTATTAAGACGGGCCAGCATATCTTGTTTCGGAAACGCTTCAAGTACTACCTGTTCCGCTACCCGATACAAATCCAGTAACGGTGAATCTTCTTCTGTCTCGCTACCGACTCTCGATTTCCACCACGCCCATGCTTTGCGTTTGAAGAATAGCGACTCAATAAACGATTGACCTAACGGCGATAATTTTCCGCTATGTAAAATTTCCGCCCATAACAGCCGCGTCCGGGCGCTCTCACCAGGAACATATTTCAGCGGTTGACCTTGCGCATCTATCATGCTCCGCGCTTCGATAACCATCACTAATAACGCGAAATAATCCGGGCAATGACGCTTGCTCCACTGCAACAACAAATTATCAGCTTGTGTAGATGGGTAACTTTCCCAGTACGCGCCGAGATCGGCAAGCAGGCTTTCCCCCTCGCCGCAGTACAAACGTTGTGCACACTGGTAATACCGGGCATCTTCGCTTTCTGATTCTTCCGTTTGCCACTGTTGGGCAACAGGAATGAGTTCCGCTATACCTGTTTGCACCGAGCTGTACCAGCGCAACAGTTTGCGATGCAACTTCGCATCATCAGGAATGAACCACGGACCTTCCATCGCCAAAAACGCAGTGACATAGTCAGGATGGTAACGGCAGCAACGTTCCAGCGCGAAGTAATACTCAACCGTCTGGTTCTGCAACGCAACGGGATATTCCAGAAGGCTAAGGAAATCGAAACAATCACCAGCCTGAATGGCCTCAAGAAAAACCTCCCTTTCTTCCTCATCTATTCCTTCGCTGTCATTAAACGAATGCCAGTTCAAACGCTCTGCCAGCAAAGAAGCACAATTTAATGAAAGATATCGCGCTTCTATAGCGATTGCACACAGCGGCCAGCGTAATTGATCGACATCATCCATGTTCCAGGTATTTAATTGCTGAATAAATTTCTGCCAGGCGGAGGGCTGAAAACGATCACTTTCTGAATCCAGTAATGTCCTGAATGCACGTAGTATTTCATGTTCAGCGGTGGCATCTTTTTCTTCATCATCTGCTTCCTCGACAGGATTTACCACCAATCGCAGCGCCTCTTCATAGGCCTGGCGTAATGCTTTAAACCCTTGTGGATCGGTTTCGGGATGACATAACGGTAAGCGAGCAAGATAAGCCTGGCGGATAATGTCTATTTGCGTCGTGCTTTCAATTTCGAGGATTTGCCAACATGTTTTCATAGGTCGTTCACATCCTTAAGCGTTACCGGGCATTCAGGCTGGACAGTTAATGGTTGCCAGGGAAGCGTGGCATAGAAACGATCGCTTCCCGCTGCCAGCTCTTCGAACATCCGACTCCCGGCGTTATCGTATTTGTACAGGGTTAGCGCCTCGCGTAGCGAAGTGTTGTCTTCGCACTGAGAAGATTGCCAGTAGAGACGTCCTAACGAATAGGCAGAAAAATAGTGCATCCAGCTGTGATAGTAATGGTGAGCTCGTACATAGACGCGCGATTGCAGCCATAAACTCTCTTCTTCCGTCAGCCACTTGTTGAGCACACCGACCCGTGACAGAAACCCCATTCGAACATAATCCCAGGCTTTGATTCCTGCCTCCCCACAACACAGGGCAGTTTCGGCAACAAATTGGGTATAAATCAACCCGCGTTCGGAGCCGCCAGCAATTAATGTGTTCCACTCATCAGGGGAAGATCGATGCCATGCCAGATATAAACCAGCTAAATTATTTGCGTGACCATCATCAGTCATCTGGTAAATAGTCTGAATTAAATCATCACGATTATTTATTCCCCAGGATGATGAGAGATCAAATTCTTTTATTCCGGTATACATTTTTGGCGAGTCATGTGCGGGCTTGCATCCCTGATTAAGAATTTCCATTGGCGTAGAAAGCGCAAATAGAAGGTGTTGTTCTTCCTTATCCATTTATTAACAATCCTTTAAGTACATTAACTGACTACTTTTTTATTAATGATGAGTATAAACTTGACGCTTTCAAAATAAAAAGAAAATCGAAGCATTGATAAATGAACAAAAAAATATATTTTATATTCGCAATATTTATAGTTGCGGCAATCACTTGTATTAGCCAACCTAAGAAAACGACCTTGCGCGATAAAGCTATGGCGAATTATGTCTTTGATTATTTAAGCGCACCGGGCAATCTTCCGTTTACCACGGCAGCAACGGAGCTTTCCGCCATTCATGGTCACTCGACGTCACAATATAGCCTTGGCGGATTTTATCTTCATGGCAGCAATGGTAAGCCTCTGGATTACACGATGGCGAGATACTGGTATGAGCAATCGGCAGAACAGGAAAATCCGCGCGCGCAGAGCAAACTAGGTTGGATCTACCTGAAAGGATTGGGTGTAAAGCCCGATAGTCGAATGGCAATCCAGTGGTATAAACAAGCTGCGGAAAAAGGATATGCCCATGCTCAATACACTTTGGGTTTGATTTACAGAAACGGCACTGGAATTAACATCAACAATTATGAAGCACGCAAATGGCTAAAACTGGCAGCGGATCAACATTATAAAAATGCGGAAAGATTACTGGCTGAACTTCCCGCACATTAAGGTTGAGTTTCAACCCAGTAGATGGAGTATTTTCCCTATCAAACCGGCAAAGATAAAAATGTAGAAGATAATTTTAATAACCCCGAGGCAACCAGGACCACCATCATCAGCGGGCATTGGCTGGGGTTGTGGCGCTGGTTCGACGATTTTCTGCCCGGCAAAATTCGCCGACTGAATTAATAATCGCCGAATAATTAATGCTTCCAGCGGACAACGATCTTCCACATCAAGACGACTCACAATCGGCATTAATGATTCTTCCGTAGTTGGTTCGCCAGCACCAGGCGAAGGGGTAGAGCAGAACTATAAGCAAGCGATGTACTGGTATCTGAAAGCTGCCTTTGAATGGTTTACGAAAGCCGCTGAATTCAATGATGCCACCGCCTGGTATAGGCTGGCCATTATGTACCACTATGACGAAGGAAGATCCGCCGATCTCCGACAGGCTCTCAACTTATACCGTAAGGTTCAGGCATCCAGTACAAGAGATGTCAATCAAGAAATCCGTGAGGTTGAAGATTTACTGTAGAGATAAAAACAAATAAGGGCCGGACGATTTTCATTCGACCCCAATTATCTTTATTGCTGTGCGAAATCAGACTATTACGGCTCGAACGGGCGTCTCTGGAACTGGTCATGACCACATTTCGGGCATAGCGTTAGGACTTCCGGCGTGTAGATCGGGAGATGGAAGTGACATTTCTCGCAGACCAGATTCCCCAGCCCTACCACTTCTCCGCTGTGATAAACCCCGTGATGGTTGAGATCCTGGAAAACTTCGCGCCATTCAAGCTGCGTTTTATCGGTGATGTCCGCCAGTTCCTGCCAGAGGCTTTCTTTAATCACCCGCATAAAAACACTGTCAGACTCTTCTTTCAGGCTCTCTTCATAGCTCATGGCGAACTCTTCCAGGTCACGCCTGACAGCTCGCGTCAACTCATCGACCTCGGTTCGCGTTAACTCCCCTGTTTTTATTACGCGCTCGCGCGCCTGTTCCACCAGTGCGTCGATATCACGTTCGCCATTGCGCAGGCGTTCGCTCAGTGACGCGACCAGTTCACGGTAATATTGAGCAACCTTGTTCATCGTTTCATCTCCCGGGTCGTTAACTGACTATAATAATAGACGTTCTTTGTTCCTTGCTTTGCTAATACGCCCACAAACTCTGTAAATTAATGTATGAATAATCCGGGCATCATTTCAACGTCGAGTGCGCGAAAGGCTGTTTTGACGCGGACGTTTGGGCTATGCTATGCGGATCTGAAAAACCACCTCAACGCTACATTTGTAGCCGTATTGAAAACAGGACCACTGGCTGCCATGCAAGAGCAATACCGCCCGGAAGAGATAGAATCCAAAGTACAGCTTCACTGGGATGAGAAGCGCACATTTGAAGTAACCGAAGACGAGAGCAAAGAGAAGTATTACTGCCTGTCTATGCTTCCCTATCCTTCTGGTCGACTACACATGGGCCACGTACGTAACTACACCATCGGTGACGTGATCGCCCGCTACCAGCGTATGCTGGGCAAAAACGTCCTGCAGCCGATCGGCTGGGACGCGTTTGGTCTGCCTGCGGAAGGCGCAGCGGTGAAAAACAACACCGCACCGGCACCGTGGACATACGACAACATCGCGTATATGAAAAACCAGCTCAAAATGCTGGGCTTTGGTTATGACTGGAGCCGCGAGCTGGCGACCTGTACGCCGGAATACTACCGTTGGGAACAGAAATTCTTCACCGAGCTGTATAAAAAAGGCCTGGTATATAAGAAGACTTCTGCGGTCAACTGGTGTCCGAACGACCAGACCGTACTGGCTAACGAACAGGTTATTGACGGCTGCTGCTGGCGCTGCGATACCAAAGTTGAACGTAAAGAGATCCCGCAGTGGTTTATCAAAATCACCGCTTACGCTGACGAACTGCTCAACGATCTGGATAAACTGGATCACTGGCCAGACACCGTTAAAACCATGCAGCGTAACTGGATCGGTCGTTCCGAAGGCGTGGAAATCACCTTCAACGTTAACGGCTATGACAACACGCTGACCGTTTACACTACCCGCCCGGACACCTTTATGGGTTGTACTTATCTGGCGGTAGCGGCGGGTCACCCGCTGGCGCAGAAAGCGGCAGAAAATAATCCTGAACTGGCGGCTTTCGTTGACGAATGTCGTAACACCAAAGTTGCTGAAGCTGAAATGGCAACGATGGAGAAAAAAGGTGTCGATACTGGCTTTAAAGCGGTTCACCCATTAACGGGCGAAGAAATTCCGGTTTGGGCAGCAAACTTCGTATTGATGGAGTACGGCACTGGCGCAGTCATGGCAGTTCCGGGTCACGACCAGCGCGACTACGAGTTTGCCTCTAAATACGGCCTGAACATCAAGCCGGTTATCCTGGCGGCTGACGGTTCTGAACCGAATCTCTCCCAGCAGGCGCTGACGGAAAAAGGCGTGCTGTTCAACTCTGGCGAGTTCAACGGTCTTGACCATGAAGCGGCCTTTAACGCCATTGCCGACAAACTGACGGCAATGGGTGTTGGCGAGCGTAAAGTAAACTATCGCCTGCGCGACTGGGGTGTTTCCCGTCAACGTTACTGGGGTGCGCCGATTCCGATGGTGACGCTGGAAGACGGCACGGTGATGCCTACCCCGGACGACCAACTGCCGGTGATCCTGCCGGAAGATGTGGTAATGGACGGTATTACCAGCCCGATCAAAGCAGATCCTGAGTGGGCGAAAACCACCGTTAACGGTATGCCGGCGCTGCGTGAAACCGATACTTTCGACACCTTTATGGAGTCCTCCTGGTACTATGCGCGCTACACTTGCCCAGAGTACAAAGAGGGTATGCTGGATTCCAAAGCGGCTAACTACTGGCTGCCGGTGGATATCTATATTGGTGGTATCGAACACGCCATCATGCACCTGCTCTACTTCCGCTTCTTCCACAAACTGATGCGTGATGCAGGCATGGTAAACTCTGACGAACCAGCGAAACAGCTGCTGTGTCAGGGTATGGTGCTGGCAGACGCCTTCTACTATGTAGGCGAAAACGGCGAACGTAACTGGGTTTCCCCGGTTGATGCTATCGTTGAGCGCGACGAGAAAGGCCGTATCGTGAAAGCGAAAGACGCGGCAGGCCATGAACTGGTGTATACCGGCATGAGCAAAATGTCCAAGTCGAAGAACAACGGTATCGACCCACAGGTGATGGTTGAACGTTACGGCGCGGACACCGTTCGTCTGTTTATGATGTTCGCTTCTCCGGCGGATATGACTCTCGAATGGCAAGAGTCCGGCGTTGAAGGGGCTAACCGCTTCCTGAAACGTGTCTGGAAACTGGTTTACGAGCACACTGCGAAAGGTGATGTTGCGCCGCTGAACGTTGATGCACTGACTGAAGATCAGAAAGCTCTGCGTCGTGATGTTCATAAAACTATCGCTAAAGTGACTGATGATATCGGTCGTCGTCAGACCTTCAACACCGCAATTGCGGCGATTATGGAGCTGATGAATAAACTGGCGAAAGCGCCGACCGATGGCGAGCAGGATCGCGCGCTGATGCAGGAAGCCCTGCTGGCCGTTGTCCGTATGCTTAACCCGTTCACGCCGCACATCTGCTTCACGCTGTGGCAGGAACTGAAAGGCGAAGGCGATATCGACAACGCGCCGTGGCCGGTTGCAGACGAGAAAGCGATGGTGGAAGACTCCACGCTGGTGGTGGTGCAGGTTAACGGTAAAGTCCGTGCCAAAATCACCGTTCCGGTAGATGCAACGGAAGAACAGGTTCGCGAACGTGCTGGCCAGGAACATCTGGTAGCAAAATATCTTGATGGCGTTACCGTGCGTAAAGTGATTTACGTACCGGGTAAACTCCTCAATCTGGTCGTTGGCTAAGCGCGGGAGGAAGCGTGCGATATCTGGCAACATTGTTGTTATCTCTGGCGGTGTTAATCACCGCCGGGTGTGGCTGGCATCTGCGTGATACCACGCAGGTTCCTTCCACTATGAAGGTCATGATCCTGGACTCAGGCGACCCGAACGGGCCGTTAAGCCGTGCGGTGCGTAATCAGTTACGTCTGAACGGTGTCGAGTTGCTTGATAAAGAAACCACGCGTAAGGACGTTCCATCCCTGCGTTTGGGCACTGTATCAATCTCCCAGGATACCGCTTCAGTTTTCCGTAATGGTCAAACTGCTGAATATCAAATGGTGATGACCGTCAGCGCGTCGGTATTGATCCCTGGCCGTGACATCTACCCGATTAGCGCCAAAGTCTTCCGTTCGTTCTTCGATAACCCGCAAATGGCGTTAGCGAAAGATAATGAGCAAGGCATGATCATTCAAGAGATGTACGACCGTGCTGCCGAACAGCTGATTCGTAAGCTGCCAAGCATTCGCGCTGCGGATATCCGTTCCGACGAAGATACGTCGAAAACAACGGATACTGCAGCAACGCCTGCACGCGTCTCTACCACACTGGGTAACTGATGATTCGGTTGTACCCGGAACAACTCCGCGCGCAGCTCAATGAAGGGCTGCGCGCGGCGTATCTTTTGCTTGGTAACGATCCTCTGTTGTTGCAGGAAAGCCAGGACGCTGTTCGTCAGGTGGCTGCAACACAAGGATTTGCAGAACACCACACTTTTTCCATTGATCCCAACACCGACTGGAATGCGATATTTTCGCTATGCCAGGCCATGAGTCTGTTCGCCAGTCGACAAACGCTATTGCTGCTGTTACCAGAAAACGGACCAAATGCGGCGATCAATGAACAACTTCTGACACTGACCGGACTGCTGCATGACGATTTGCTGTTGATCGTGCGCGGCAATAAATTAAGCAAAGCGCAGGAAAATGCTGCCTGGTTTACTGCTCTTGCTAATCGAAGCGTGCAGGTAACCTGTCAGACACCGGAGCAGGCTCAGCTTCCTCGCTGGGTTGCTGCGCGTGCAAAACAGCTCAACTTAGAGCTGGATGACGCTGCAAATCAGATGCTCTGCTATTGTTATGAAGGTAACCTGCTGGCGCTGGCACAGGCACTGGAGCGTTTATCGCTTCTCTGGCCGGACGGCAAACTGACATTACCGCGCGTTGAGCAGGCAGTGAATGATGCCGCGCATTTCACCCCTTTTCATTGGGTTGATGCTTTGTTGATGGGCAAAAGCAAGCGCGCGTTGCACATTCTTCAGCAACTGCGTCTGGAAGGCAGCGAGCCGGTTATTTTGTTGCGCACATTACAACGTGAACTGTTGTTACTGGTTAATTTGAAACGTCAGTCTGCCCATATGCCGCTACGCGCGTTATTTGATAAGCATCGCATTTGGCAGAACCGGCGGGGCATGATGGGCGAGGCATTAAATCGCTTAAGCCAGCCGCAGTTACGTCAGGCCGTGCAACTTCTGACACGAACGGAACTCACCCTCAAACAAGATTACGGCCAGTCGGTGTGGGCAGATCTGGAGGGATTATCCCTTCTGTTGTGCCATAAACCACTGGCAGACGTATTTATCGATGGTTGATATGAAATCTTTACAGGCTCTGTTTGGCGGCACCTTCGATCCGGTGCACTATGGTCATCTTAAACCCGTGGAAACGCTGGCGAATCTGATTGGTCTGACGCGAGTGACTATTATCCCTAACAATGTTCCTCCGCATCGTCCACAGCCGGAAGCAAACAGCGCGCAGCGAAAACATATGCTTGAACTGGCTATTGCCGATAAACCACTGTTTACCCTTGATGAACGTGAGTTAAAACGCAATGCCCCCTCTTACACTGCGCAAACACTCAAAGAGTGGCGACAGGAACAAGGCGCCGATGTGCCACTGGCGTTTATTATTGGTCAGGACTCACTGCTGACTTTTCCCACCTGGTACGAATACGAAACGATCCTCGACAATGCGCATTTAATTGTCTGTCGGCGTCCTGGCTACCCGCTTGAAATGGCGCAACCACAATACCAGCAGTGGCTGGAAGATCATTTGACGCATAATCCGGAAGATCTGCACCTTCAGTCTGCCGGTAAAATTTACCTCGCTGAAACGCCGTGGTTTAACATCTCGGCGACCATCATCCGCGAACGCTTGCAAAACGGCGAATCATGTGAAGATTTGTTGCCGGAATCGGTATTGACCTACATTAACCAACAAGGCTTGTATCGCTGATACCTGTCATCACGGAGGGAATGATGCGACTGTGGTTAATTCGTCACGGCGAAACGCAGGCAAATGTCGATGGATTGTACAGTGGTCATGCGCCGACGCCACTGACTGCACGCGGTATCGAGCAAGCTCAAAGCCTGCATACCCTGTTGCGTGATGTTCCCTTCGATATGGTTTTATGTAGTGAACTGGAACGCGCGCAGCATACCGCGCGGCTGGTTCTCAGTGACCGCCAGCTCCCTGTACAAACCGTCCCTGAGCTTAATGAAATGTTTTTTGGTGACTGGGAGATGCGGCATCATCGCGATTTGATGCAAGAAGATGCCGAAAACTATAACGCATGGTGCAATGACTGGCAGCATACCGTCCCAACTAACGGTGAAGGTTTTCAGGCGTTTTCGCAGCGGGTAGAAAGGTTTATTGCCAGATTTGTTGAATATCAGCACGACAAAAATATATTAGTCGTCAGCCATCAGGGCGTGTTGAGTCTGTTAATTGCCCGCTTACTTGGTATGCCAGCCGGGGCGATGTGGCATTTTCGTGTAGACCAGGGCTGCTGGAGCGCCATTGAAGTCAATGACGCATTCGCAACTCTACGCGTCCTCAATAGCCGTGCTATATGGCACAGGGATGCATGACTTTTCTGTTTTTTTGCATGTAAGGTGCAGCGCCCATTGACAGCCCCGGACAGGCTGATATTCTCCGCAGCCAGACTTTTTCCGCTAAACACGACTTTGTAGAAATTGTTTTACAAAAATGGCGATGCAATCTGCGGCGCGGGGTGGGATGATAGCCCACTTTCGAAAGCCGATTCGGCGACAATTGTCCCGAAATCGCCTCTGGTTCAGGTATACTGACAAACCGTTTTTATCTTTTTAATTCACCCAGGGGGAAAACTTGCAGGGTAAAGCACTCCAGGATTTTGTTATCGACAAAATTGATGACCTCAAAGGTCAGGACATCATCGCCTTAGACGTTCAGGGCAAATCCAGCATCACCGACTGCATGATCATCTGTACGGGTACGTCCAGCCGTCATGTTATGTCCATTGCTGACCACGTTGTTCAGGAGTCTCGTGCTGCTGGTCTATTGCCGCTCGGCGTAGAAGGTGAAAACAGCGCCGACTGGATTGTCGTTGATTTGGGCGAAGTTATTGTCCATGTCATGCAGGAAGAGAGCCGTCGCCTGTATGAACTGGAAAAACTCTGGAGTTAATGTGTGAAGCTGCAACTTGTGGCCGTGGGAACGAAAATGCCGGACTGGGTACAAACCGGTTTTACTGAGTACCTGCGTCGTTTTCCGAAAGATATGCCTTTTGAGCTGATTGAAATTCCGGCTGGAAAACGCGGCAAGAACGCGGACATCAAGCGCATACTCGACAAAGAGGGTGAGCAGATGCTGGCAGCCGCAGGCAAAAACCGCATTGTCACCCTCGACATTCCAGGCAAGCCCTGGGACACACCGCAGTTAGCCGCTGAACTGGAACGATGGAAGCTTGATGGCCGCGACGTCAGCCTGCTTATTGGCGGGCCTGAAGGGTTATCACCTGCCTGTAAAGCAGCGGCAGAACAAAGCTGGTCGCTTTCCGCGCTGACCCTCCCCCATCCGCTGGTTCGCGTACTGGTCGCAGAGAGTCTGTACCGGGCGTGGAGCATTACCACCAACCATCCTTATCATCGTGAGTGATAAGAAAGCTTTGAGTAGAAAACGCAGCGGATGAAACTACAGAACTCTTTTCGCGACTATACGGCAGAGTCCGCACTGTTTGTGCGCCGGGCGCTGGTCGCCTTTTTGGGAATTTTGCTGCTGACCGGCGTGCTTATCGCCAACCTGTATAATCTGCAAATTGTTCGTTTTACCGATTATCAGACCCGTTCTAATGAAAACCGCATCAAACTGGTGCCTATCGCCCCCAGTCGCGGCATTATCTACGACCGTAACGGCATCCCTCTGGCACTCAACCGCACTATCTATCAGATAGAGATGATGCCGGAGAAAGTCGATAACGTGCAGCAAACGCTGGATGCCCTGCGCAGCGTCGTCGATCTGACCGATGATGATATCGCTGCATTCAGAAAAGAGCGCGCACGTTCACACCGTTTCACCTCGATTCCAGTGAAAACTAACCTGACTGAAGTACAGGTGGCGCGCTTTGCCGTCAATCAGTACCGTTTTCCCGGGGTGGAAGTTAAAGGCTATAAACGCCGTTACTATCCCTACGGTTCAGCGTTGACTCACGTCATCGGCTATGTGTCGAAAATCAACGATAAAGACGTCGAACGCCTGAATAATGACGGCAAACTAGCCAACTATGCGGCAACGCATGATATCGGTAAGCTGGGAATTGAGCGTTACTATGAAGATGTGCTGCACGGTCAAACCGGTTATGAAGAGGTTGAAGTTAACAACCGTGGTCGCGTCATCCGCCAGTTAAAAGAAGTACCGCCGCAAGCCGGACACGATATTTACCTGACGATAGATCTCAAACTCCAGCAGTATATTGAAACACTGCTGGCAGGCAGCCGCGCGGCTGTAGTAGTCACCGATCCGCGCACGGGCGGTGTGCTGGCGCTGGTTTCCACGCCAAGCTATGACCCAAACTTGTTTGTTGACGGTATCTCCAGCAAAGATTATTCCGCATTGCTGAACGACCCGAACACACCGCTGGTGAACCGAGCCACGCAAGGGGTTTATCCACCGGCGTCTACGGTTAAACCTTATGTGGCAGTTTCAGCATTAAGTGCGGGGGTGATCACTCGCAATACTACGCTGTTTGACCCAGGCTGGTGGCAGCTGCCTGGTTCGGAAAAACGTTACCGTGACTGGAAAAAATGGGGCCATGGTCGCCTGAATGTCACAAGATCGCTGGAAGAATCTGCAGACACCTTCTTCTACCAGGTGGCCTACGATATGGGGATCGATCGCCTTTCCGAATGGATGGGTAAATTCGGTTATGGTCATTACACCGGTATCGATCTTGCAGAAGAACGTTCCGGCAACATGCCTACCCGCGAATGGAAACAAAAACGCTTTAAAAAACCGTGGTATCAGGGTGACACCATTCCGGTCGGTATCGGTCAGGGTTACTGGACAGCGACCCCAATCCAGATGAGTAAGGCACTGATGATCCTGATTAATGACGGTGTCGTGAAGGTTCCGCATTTGCTGATGAGTACCGCCGAAGACGGCAAACAGGTGCCATGGGTACAACCGCATGAACCGCCAGTCGGCGATATTCACTCCGGTTACTGGGAGCTGGCGAAAGACGGTATGTACGGGGTTGCTAACCGCCCTAACGGTACGGCACATAAATATTTTGCCAGCGCACCGTACAAAATTGCGGCGAAATCGGGTACAGCTCAGGTCTTCGGTCTGAAAGCGAACGAAACCTATAATGCGCACAAAATTGCTGAGCGTCTGCGTGACCACAAATTGATGACCGCCTTTGCGCCGTATAACAATCCACAAGTGGCTGTCGCCATGATTCTGGAGAACGGCGGCGCAGGCCCGGCGGTCGGTACGCTGATGCGCCAGATCCTCGACCACATTATGCTGGGCGATAACAACACCGATCTGCCTGCGGAAAACCCAGCGGTTACCGCAGCGGAGGACCATTAATCATGACGGATAATCCGAATAAAAAAACATTCTGGGATAAAGTCCATCTTGATCCCACGATGCTGCTGATTTTACTGGCATTGCTGGTCTACAGTGCTCTGGTAATCTGGAGTGCCAGCGGCCAGGATATCGGCATGATGGAGCGTAAAATCGGTCAGATCGCAATGGGTCTGGTCATTATGGTCGTAATGGCGCAAATCCCTCCGCGCGTTTATGAGGGATGGGCGCCCTATCTCTATATTATCTGTATTATTTTGCTGGTGGCGGTAGATGCCTTTGGTGCCATCTCTAAAGGTGCTCAACGCTGGCTGGATCTCGGTATCGTCCGTTTTCAGCCATCGGAAATTGCCAAAATAGCCGTACCGCTGATGGTGGCGCGCTTTATCAACCGCGACGTTTGTCCGCCGTCGTTAAAAAATACCGCCATCGCGCTGGTGCTGATATTTATGCCCACGCTGCTGGTTGCAGCGCAGCCTGACCTGGGGACATCAATTCTCGTTGCGCTTTCCGGTCTGTTCGTACTGTTCCTCTCTGGCCTTAGCTGGCGCCTGATCGGCGTTGCAGTGGTGCTGGTAGCCGCGTTCATTCCGATTCTGTGGTTCTTCCTGATGCATGATTACCAACGCCAGCGCGTAATGATGCTCCTCGACCCAGAATCAGACCCTCTTGGCGCGGGTTATCACATTATTCAGTCTAAAATAGCTATTGGCTCCGGCGGATTACGCGGCAAAGGCTGGCTGCATGGTACTCAGTCACAGCTTGAATTTCTGCCCGAACGCCATACCGACTTTATCTTCGCGGTACTGGCAGAAGAGCTGGGATTAGTGGGTATTTTGATTCTGCTCGCTCTCTATATTCTGCTGATCATGCGCGGACTGTGGATAGCCGCCAGAGCGCAAACCACCTTTGGTCGCGTCATGGCTGGCGGCTTAATGCTGATATTATTCGTTTATGTCTTCGTAAATATTGGTATGGTAAGCGGTATTCTGCCGGTTGTAGGGGTTCCGCTCCCACTGGTCAGTTATGGAGGATCGGCGCTTATAGTGCTGATGGCTGGGTTCGGGATTGTGATGTCAATCCACACCCACAGGAAAATGTTGTCGAAAAGCGTGTAAGAGGTGCGCAATGCGTAAGCAGTGGCTCGGGATCTGCATCGCGGCAGGAATGCTCGCGGCATGTACAAGCGATGATGGTCAGCAACAGACGGTAAGTGTACCGCAGCCTGCGGTATGTAATGGCCCAATAGTTGAGATTGGCGGGGCAGAACCGCGTTTCGAACCACTGAACGCGACAGCGAATCAGGATTACCAGCGCGATGGCAAAAGCTACAAAATCGTGCAGGATCCATCACGCTTTAGTCAGGCTGGCCTGGCTGCTATTTATGATGCCGAACCGGGCAGCAATCTGACGGCCTCAGGTGAAGCGTTCGATCCGATGCAGCTAACAGCGGCACACCCGACGCTACCGATCCCCAGCTACGCGCGAATCACTAACCTGGCTAACGGTCGGATGATTGTGGTGCGCATTAACGATCGTGGTCCCTACGGCAACGACCGCGTAATTTCACTTTCGCGCGCGGCAGCCGACCGTCTTAACACCTCGAACAACACCAAAGTTCGCATCGACCCGATTATCGTCGCCCAGGATGGTTCACTTTCTGGCCCAGGTATGGCTTGTACTACTGTCGCCAAACAGACTTATGCCCTGCCCGCACCACCCGACTTAAGCGGCGGCGCGGGAACAAGCTCAGGGTCTGGCCCGCAGGGTGACATTCTTCCGGTCAGTAATGCGACGCTAAAAAGCGAAGATCCGACCGGCGCGCCGGTAACCAGCAGCGGTTTTCTCGGCGCACCAACCACCTTAGCACCTGGTGTACTGGAGGGCAGCGAACCGACGCCGGCACCGCAGCCAGTGGTCACAGCTCCGGCTTCAACGCCTGCAACAACACCAGCAATGGTGACACCGCAAGCAGCTTCGCAAAATGTCAGCGGTAACTTTATGGTGCAAGTCGGTGCTGTCAGCGATCAGGCGCGCGCTCAACAGTATCAACAGCAGTTAGGACAGAAGTTCGGCGTCCCCGGTCGTGTGACCCAAAACGGCGCAGTCTGGCGGATCCAGCTTGGCCCATTTGCCAGCAAAGCCGAAGCCAGTACCTTGCAGCAACGTTTACAAACCGAAGCCCAATTACAGTCATTTATTACCACCGCGCAGTAGCGTAAAGCAGGCAACTGAAGTGTCAATTTCTGTAAATGACGTTAACAAAGTCACGCGGAAAGTCAGATGCCTGCCGGTAGTGCATTTGCTATAGTAGGGCACTTTTTTTAATTCCATCACGGATGTCGTAGTTCAGACCATGAATACCATTTCTTCCGCTCGTATCATGAAGCGCCTGGCGCTCACCACGGCTCTTTGCACAGCCTTTATCTCTGCTGCACATGCCGATGACCTGAATATCAAAACTATGATCCCGGGTGTACCGCAGATCGACGCGGAGTCCTACATCCTGATCGACTATAACTCCGGCAAAGTTCTCGCCGAGCAAAATGCAGATGTCCGCCGCGATCCTGCCAGTCTGACCAAAATGATGACCAGCTACGTTATCGGCCAGGCAATGAAAGCGGGTAAATTTAAAGAAACTGATTTAGTGACCATCGGTAATGACGCCTGGGCTACCGGTAACCCGGTGTTTAAAGGTTCTTCGCTGATGTTCCTCAAACCTGGTATGCAAGTACCGGTTTCACAGCTTATCCGTGGTATTAACCTGCAATCAGGTAACGATGCTTGTGTTGCTATGGCAGACTTTGCCGCCGGTAGTCAGGATGCTTTTGTTGGCCTGATGAACAGCTACGTTAACGCGCTGGGTCTGAAAAATACCCACTTCCAGACCGTGCACGGTCTCGACGCTGACGGTCAGTACAGCTCTGCACGTGATATGGCGCTGATCGGCCAGGCACTGATTCGTGATGTGCCAAATGAATACTCTATCTATAAAGAGAAAGAGTTCACCTTTAACGGTATTCGTCAGCTCAACCGTAACGGCCTGCTGTGGGATAACAGCCTGAATGTCGACGGTATCAAAACCGGCCATACTGACAAAGCAGGTTACAACCTTGTTGCTTCCGCGACAGAGGGTCAGATGCGTCTGATCTCCGCAGTCATGGGCGGACGTACTTTCAAAGGCCGTGAAGCTGAAAGTAAAAAACTGCTGACCTGGGGCTTCCGTTTCTTCGAAACCGTTAACCCGCTGAAAGTAGGCAAAGAGTTCGCCTCTGAACCGGTTTGGTTTGGTGATTCTGACCGTGCTTCGTTAGGTGTTGATAAAGACGTTTACCTGACCATTCCACGTGGCCGCATGAAAGACCTGAAAGCCAGCTACGTGCTGAACAGCAGTGAGCTTCATGCGCCGCTGCAAAAGAATCAGGTCGTTGGTACTATTAACTTCCAGCTTGACGGTAAAACCATTGAGCAACGTCCGCTGGTGGTGTTGCAGGAAATCCCGGAAGGCAACTTCTTCGGCAAAACCATTGATTACATTAAATTAATGTTCCATCACTGGTTTGGTTGAAAATTGAACACTTGAAAGTGTAATTTCCGCCCCCATATACTAAGCATCAGTAAAAACTCCCGCCCTCTGGCGGGAGTTGCTATTTAATTACGTTACGCCGGAGCTGACATGAAAACCAAACTTAACGAACTGCTTGAATTCCCTACTCCTTTTACCTACAAAGTAATGGGGCAGGCGTTACCTGAGCTGGTTGATCAGGTGGTTGAAGTGGTACAGCGCCATGCGCCAGGTGACTACACCCCAACGGTAAAACCAAGCAGCAAAGGCAACTACCACTCGGTATCTATCACTATCAACGCCACTCATATCGAGCAGGTTGAAACACTGTATGAAGAACTGGGCAAAATCGATATTGTCCGCATGGTTCTGTAACTCGCTTTACCATTACCCGGCCTCCTGGTCGGGTAACTCCCCTCCCTCCTCTGTGATATACTTTTTCTCCACTTTTACTCATTCTCCACGGAGATGCCGTTTTGTATCAGGATAAAATTCTTGTCCGCCAGCTCGGTCTTCAGCCTTACGAGCCAATCTCCCAGGCTATGCATGAATTCACCGATACCCGCGATGAAAATACTCTTGATGAGATCTGGCTGGTCGAGCACTATCCGGTATTCACTCAGGGACAAGCAGGAAAAGCGGAACATATCTTAATGCCGGGCGATATTCCGGTGATCCAGAGCGACCGTGGCGGTCAGGTGACTTATCACGGCCCAGGTCAGCAGGTAATGTACGTTCTGTTTAATCTTAAACGCCGCAAACTAGGTGTGCGTGAGCTGGTGACCTTACTCGAACAAACGGTAGTGAATACCCTGGCTGAACTGGATATTGATGCACATCCTCGTGCCGATGCTCCGGGTGTCTATGTCGGGGAAAAGAAAATTTGCTCGCTCGGCTTACGTATTCGTCGCGGTTGTTCATTCCACGGCCTGGCATTAAACGTCAATATGGATCTTTCGCCATTTTTACGCATTAACCCTTGTGGTTATGCGGGAATGGAAATGGCTAAAATATCGCAATGGAGACCTGATGCGACAACCGATAATGTTGCACCACGGTTGCTGAGAAATATTTTAGCACTGCTAAATAATCCTGCCGTAGAATATATACCTGCTTAACGACGCTCATAAATGACCCAACTTGCACTGGGTCATTACTCATGCCCACATTTATGTCCTCTTTAACCGTTGCTGGCCTCTGGAGAGATAGCCCTTTTCAGCATTAAATGAGGAGCAAATGGATTGTGCTGCCTATTACAACAAATTCATCCGGCGTGCCCCAGACTTCATGAATGATTGATGTTACCGATAACGCCATTTGAAAAAATTATTGTTACAGCCAGATCACAGAGATAAACGACAAAATGGCACAAACCAACAACAATTTTACATTTTCGCGACCGCTTTGGCTGCTTTCTGGACCGTTTCAATGATATACTGCCAGTCGTTAATTCAAAAATAGTTGATAATTACAACAATCTATTGAGTTGAACGCTTTCCTTCGTAATTCGCAACTGGAACACGCACGCTATGAGTAAACCCATTGTGATGGAACGCGGTGTTAAATACCGCGATGCCGATAAGATGGCCCTTATCCCGGTTAAAAACGTGGCAACAGAGCGCGAAGCCCTGCTGCGCAAGCCGGAATGGATGAAAATCAAGCTTCCTGCAGACTCTACACGTATCCAGGGCATCAAAGCCGCAATGCGCAAAAATGGCCTGCATTCTGTCTGCGAGGAAGCCTCCTGCCCTAACCTGGCAGAATGCTTCAACCACGGTACAGCAACGTTTATGATCCTCGGCGCTATTTGTACCCGCCGTTGTCCGTTCTGTGACGTTGCCCACGGTCGCCCGGTAGCTCCGGATGCCAATGAGCCGGTGAAACTGGCGCAGACCATTGCCGATATGGCACTGCGTTATGTGGTTATCACCTCCGTTGACCGTGACGACCTGCGCGATGGCGGTGCCCAGCACTTTGCGGATTGCATTACAGCCATTCGGGAAAAAAGCCCGGAAATCAAAATTGAAACTCTGGTGCCGGATTTCCGTGGCCGTATGGATCGCGCGCTGGATATTTTGACCGCCACGCCGCCAGACGTGTTCAACCACAACCTGGAAAACGTGCCGCGTATTTACCGTCAGGTACGTCCGGGGGCGGATTACAACTGGTCGCTGAAACTATTAGAACGCTTTAAAGAAGCTCATCCGGAAATCCCGACCAAATCTGGTTTAATGGTGGGTCTGGGCGAAACCAATGAAGAAATTATTGAAGTGATGCGCGATCTGCGTCGTCATGGTGTGACCATGTTAACGCTGGGGCAATATTTGCAGCCAAGCCGCCATCACCTGCCGGTTCAACGTTACGTTAGCCCGGATGAGTTCGACGAAATGAAAGCCGAGGCACTGGCGATGGGCTTTACCCATGCTGCATGTGGCCCGTTTGTCCGTTCTTCCTACCACGCCGATTTGCAGGCGAAAGGGATGGAAGTTAAGTAATCCTGTAATAATTACTTACATCTGTCTGATAAAAACCCGCTATCTGAAGCGGGTTTTTTTTCGAACAAGATACTGAGGGAGCGTCCTGCTCGCCACGTCACTCTTTATGAGAGAGCTTTTCAGCCTGAAGATCAACGTCTGCGCCTTTCTTCGCCGCAGCATCGTCATCATTCATCGCTTTCTTGAATCCTTTGATAGCCGCTCCAAGGTCTCCGCCCAGCGTACGTAACTTCTTAGTCCCAAACAGCAGAACGACCAGTGCCGCAACGACCAGCAGTTTGGTAATACTAATCTCACCCATAGATACCTTCTTGACATAAAACCGGCAACAGAACGCGCCTTAAAAACCAGAGAATATTAACGGTCATTCGACGCGCGCACACAATAGCAATCTGTAACAAGGTGAATCAAGCGCCGAATAAAAAAACATCATAATAATTGCGGTGGCGCAAACCGTCGGTTGTTTAAGACGGGGAGTTGTGCACGTACCTGACGCACGCGTTCAGGTGTCACTTCCGCCATGATTAAGGCCGGCATTTCTGCCGCCGCCGCAATGGTGACGCCAAAGGGATCTATAATCCGGCTTTGCCCGATATTTTTGTTCCCGCACTCCCCTGCCGCCACCATATAACAGGTGGTATCCAGAGCACGAGCGGCAAGCAACGTTGACCAGTGATGTTCTTTGAGCGGTCCGCGAACCCAGGCTGCCGGAAGGACCAGGATTTCTGCTCCCTGTATGGCCTGTGCCAACGCCAGCTCCGGAAAGCGTAAGTCATAGCAGGTCATCAGCCCAACTTTCATGCCTTCGACCTCCAGTAACGGGGCTATTTCATTACCCGCATCAACATGACGCGACTCCTGAATGGAGAACGCATCATAAAGATGCAATTTGGCATAACGAGCGACAATTTTTCCCGCCTGAAGAGCCACCAGCATATTCCATGCGCGCCCCGGCGCAGAGGGAACATGAATCGTCAGAATTGTCGTCATCATGTTACGTTTACTTTCCCGCAATAAACGCCCGATAAATTGGCCTTCCAGCAGCTGCGCTGATTTAACAGATAGATCCGGATCATGATCGTCTCGTGCCAGCAAGGCTTCCGGCAGGACAAACAACGAGACGTCGTTTTCCGCCGCCTGCGCCATCAACGAGGCGCAAATTTCAGCGTTCTTTTCCCACACGGATGTAACAGCAAACTGTCCTGCGGCAACCAGCATTACCACCTCCTGTCAGAGTCGTAAAATTCGCCAACGACGATTATTCGGCGTTACACTTATCACTCATACAAATCAAATAGCAGGATTTTGCAGTGTTACAACTCCTTTTAGCAGTTTTTATTGGCGGTGGTACGGGAAGCGTGGCGAGATGGCTGTTAAGTATGCGATTTAACCCGCTGCATCAGGCGATTCCTTTGGGAACACTGGCAGCAAACCTGATCGGCGCATTCATCATAGGTATGGGATTTGCCTGGTTCAGTCGGATGACGAACATTGATCCAGTGTGGAAAGTGTTAATCACCACTGGGTTTTGTGGCGGGTTGACAACCTTCTCAACATTTTCAGCAGAAGTGGTGTTTTTATTGCAGGAAGGGCGTTTTGGCTGGGCATTACTGAACGTCTTCGTAAACCTGTTAGGTTCTTTTGCCATGACAGCACTGGCTTTCTGGTTGTTTTCAGCATCAACTGCACACTAAAGACCAAAAAAAACCCGCTGATTAAGCGGGTTTTGAATTCTTGCTGGCGTATCTTACAGAGCGATTACGTTTGCAGCAGAAGGGCCTTTGGCACCGTTAGTGATTTCGAACTCTACGCGCTGACCTTCAGCAAGAGTTTTAAAACCATTAGTCTGGATTGCAGAGAAGTGTACGAACACATCTTTGCTGCCGTCTTCCGGAGTAATGAAACCGAATCCTTTGGACTCATTAAACCACTTAACGTTACCTTTAATCTTAGACATCAAAATTACCTTTACATGAAAAATAGACACAAATGCTGTGTCGGTTACCAGTACACCAATTGTGGTACGCTTTGTCCAGTGCAACTTTGCTAAAAAGTGATAAAAGTCGCGTTATTTTTGGTGATACTTACCTTACACTATGATTTTTAAGGGTTTTGCAAAAACATAACTTGTCTAAAACTGAAACCGCATCCAGGCAAAGTAAACATTGCCATTGTCGCAGGTGCCAGGAATACAGGTCATCTGAAAAGTAGCCAGCCCATAGCCTACAGAAACCAATGGCAGTAACACCGGGACAGGTATGTCGTTCCCATTAGCACGCGCCGTTACGTACAATCCGTACCCGTTACCTTTCTCATCTCAACGCAACTGAGCCAAACCGCAGCCCCACGATTTTTCGCTATAGCGATCGTTTTTTTCTTTGTCATAAGCGAAAAGTGAATGCCAGGTGATGGCGGGAATATACAATTCATAATGTTCTGGCTGCTGCCAGGTTTTACCGAGACTCTATCTAAATGTGATAATCCATAGCTCCGTGCCAGCAGAAACTTAGTCAACACGGATTAGCGCAATAAAAACAAGAGGAATTACGGCAATAAATTTACTTGCGCCCATTAGTGACCATGAAATACTTATCAAAAATCCACTATCAGCATAGCTAAACTAAAATAAACAAACCTTAATTACTCCAACCTAAAGAACAAAATTAATATTTAATAGCGTTATACAAGAAAATATCATCAAATTATTCCGGAGACTTAATCGGTATTTTTCTTTCATATAGCCGCTTAATCAAAAAAATTTCGTCCCGACACGTTTCGAAACTGACAACAAAAAATCTTATTTTTTAATCACATGCAATAATAACCCAGCAAGCCAATATCCATTACACTACCAGCACGCATATAAAGAAAATCATTTTCTACGTAAAAAACAATCCTCCATCAAAACAATTAACAAAACCGCATCAATTACTTATCAATTAGTACACATAATCATATTAATAAATACCGGTCATAAAAATGCATTTTGTTATTCAGGTATAAAAAACAAAAACACCAATGTCTTAATGGTAGCTTTTCTTGATTTTAATCAGCATTCGCCCCCCATTTATTCGGCATATTTTCTCTTTAGTCTTAGGAATTTGTTATTATTTATCTTGAAGTCTGGAACAGGAAAAATTATGCTGACATTCATTGAGCTCCTTATTGGAGTTATGGTTATTGTGGGTGTAGCTCGCTACATCATTAAAGGGTATTCCGCCACCGGGGTATTATTTGCTGGTGGTCTGTTATTGCTGATTATCAGTGCCATTATGGGGCACAAAGTTTTACCTGCCAGCCAGACTTCAACGGGCTACAGTGCCACGGATATCGTTGAATACATTAAAATATTGCTGATGAGTCGCGGTGGCGATCTTGGCATGATGATTATGATGCTGTGTGGTTTTGCCGCTTATATGACCCATATCGGCGCAAATGATATGGTCGTCAAGCTGGCGTCAAAACCACTGCAGTACATAAATTCCCCTTACCTGCTGATGATTGCCGCCTATTTTGTCGCCTGCCTGATGTCACTGGCAGTTTCCTCCGCAACGGGCCTGGGCGTTTTACTGATGGCAACGTTGTTCCCGGTCATGGTGAACGTGGGTATTAGTCGCGGCGCGGCAGCTGCCATTTGCGCCTCACCGGCGGCGATTATTCTCGCACCAACTTCGGGGGATGTGGTGCTGGCGGCGCAGGCTTCCGAAATGCCGTTAATTGACTTCGCCTTCAAAACGACGCTGCCTATCTCAATTGCCGCAATTATCGGCATGGCGATTGCCCATTTTTTCTGGCAGCGTTATCTGGATAAAAAAGAGCACATCTCTCATGAAATGTTAGATGTCAGCGAAATCACTACCACCGCTCCCGCGTTTTACGCCATTCTGCCGTTCACACCGATCATTGGCGTGCTATTTTTTGACGGCAAATGGGGTCCGCAATTACATATCATCACCATTCTGGTGATATGTATGCTGATTGCCTCCGTTCTGGAATTTATTCGCAGCTTTAATACTCAAAAAGTCTTTTCTGGCCTCGAAGTGGCTTATCGCGGCATGGCTGATGCCTTCGCTAACGTGGTAATGCTATTAGTTGCGGCAGGGGTTTTTGCTCAGGGTCTTAGCACCATTGGCTTTATCCAAAGCCTGATCTCAATCGCTACCTCGTTTGGTTCAGCGAGCATTATCCTCATGCTGGTGCTGGTTATCCTGACGATGCTGGCGGCGGTGACTACGGGTTCCGGCAATGCGCCATTCTATGCATTCGTTGAGATGATCCCGAAACTGGCGCACTCTTCTGGTATTAACCCGGCATACCTGACTATTCCAATGCTACAGGCGTCAAACCTGGGTCGCACGATTTCGCCTGTCTCTGGCGTGGTGGTTGCGGTTGCCGGGATGGCAAAAATTTCGCCTTTTGAAGTGGTTAAACGCACCTCGGTACCGGTGCTTGTTGGGCTGGTGATTGTCATCGTGGCTACAGAGTTGATTGTACCCGGTACAGCCGCCGCAGTTACAGGTAAGTAATTCTCCTTGCCGGAGGCGTGCTTCCTCCGGCACTCTCTTCAGCCACTGTGGTAAATGCGCTGCGGCCTGCCAACTTTGCCGTGAACAATTTCAGCAATAATAAGATGGCGGCTGGCGCAATATTCAAGATAACGTCTGGCGGTAGTGCGACTGATGGTCAATGCCTGCGCTACCGTCTCCGCCGTATGTTGCACACCTGGCTCTTTGAAAAGTTTCCGCACTGCGTTAAGTGTCAACGCATCAATACCAGTCGGAAGATCGTCCTTCGGTTCGCCACGCGCATAAGCGTTAAACATCTCATCAATTTGCTTCTGACTGGCACTATCAATGCTTTCCAGCATATGTTTACGCTGGCGAAAACGGGTCAACGTCTGTCCCAGACGCTCATAAGCAATTGGTTTTATCAGATAATCAAACACACCACAGCGTACTGCTTCAGACACCGTTTCCATATCGCTGGCAGCAGTAGTAAACACCACGTCACCAGGATAATGCGCCTGCACCAGTTCATGCAGTAAATTAATCCCTCTACCGTCAGGGAGATAGTTATCCAGCAAGATAAGCCCCGGCTTAAAACGCTCGATCATCATTCGGGCCTGCGCCAGGTTTCCCGCCAGCAATATCTGACTGAATCCGGGAATGTGACGAATATATTCCGCATGCATCTCTGCCAGCGGCGTTTCGTCCTCAACGATCAATAGAGTTAATGGAGCTGTCATTAGGTTTCACTTTCGGAATATAGATTGAAAATAAAGTACCGCAGGGGTCATTCTCTTCAAGAGTGATAACTCCACCGCAGCGCGTTACATAGCTGGCAATAAGATACAACCCAATGCCATGCTCACCGGGTTCATCAGCACGCGTACTGACGCCCTGCTCAAATATTTTGTCGCGCAGAGCCTCTGGGACGCCGCAACCCTGATCGGCGACTTCAATCACCACATCATCGCCTTCATCACTCAAATATAATTCGACGATCTTATTCCCTTCATCGCTGCGCAAACTGGCTTCGAAGGCGTTATCGAGTAAGTTGCCCACAATCGCCGCAAACTCAGTGCTGTCCAGCCCTGGCGGCAGTTGAGAAAGCTGGCTACCGGGGACGATTGTCATTTTTAGCCCCAGTTCGCGGGCGCGCTGTACTTTACCAAACAACAGCCCCGCCACCTGGCGATCGGCAAAGGCTTCGCGCAGGCTGTCAATAAGCTGTTGCTGAGCCTGAGACTCCCCCTGAACCATCGCCAGCACGCGATCATACTCTTTCATCTGCAACAGACCATTGAGCGTAGACATCCAATTGAGATGTTCATGACGCAATGTGCGCAGGCTTTCAACGTATTGTTTAATTTGCGTCAGTTGTGCGTTAAGGGTGGAAATTTCGTCTTTACTACGAAAGCTGATAATTGCCCCCAGCAAATCATCACCAGAACGAATAGCCTCCCGATTAGCAATGACGCTCAGGCCGTTAAAATTTGTCACCACATCCTGGCGTTTTTCATCAATCTGCTCGGTGAAGAAATCGGCGGGTCTGACCACTTCTGCAATGGGTCTGCCCAGCCACTGCCGCCCCGGGGAACTCAGCCCCAGCATTTTTCTTGCGTTACGGTTGATGGCGGTTATGTCACCGTGCGGGTCTACTGCAATCAGCCCTTCATAAACCGAACTAAACAGCGCCTCCTGCTGACGAACAACGCGCGCAATTTGCTTCGGTTCCATCCCCATCATCTGGCGGCGGATATGTGCGGCTAAGAACCACGACAACAGCATCAGAATACCCAGCAGCACGACAAATACGCCGGCCATTGGTAATAAAAATTCGGCGCGCCAGCTATCGATTTTACTGACAAGGTAACCCACCGACACCACGCCGATGACTTTGCCATCATCATCAAAGATTGGTGTTTTGGCTCGCATCGCCATACCAATTGACCCTTTCCCGGTGATGAAGTAGCTCTCCCCTTTCTCCAGCGCGCCGGGTTTGGTGAACTGCATGGGATAACCAATTTTCTCGGGATTAGGATGGTAAAGACGGATCGAGTTGCGGTCACCTATCACCACGTAGTCGAAATCAGTATCTCTTTGCAATTTATTGGCGATGGTCGCCAGCCGTTTGTAATTACGCGTTTTAACTGCCGTGATGATGCTGTCATTGGAGGCAATAATTTTCGCCTGATTCATTGCCATATCGCGCACATGAAGCGTTAAATAGTCCTCGAAACTGGCCGTAAAATATTGCGCCAGTGCTGCGATGACAAATATTGAGAACACCAGAATCAGCAGGAAGATACGCAACGGAAATGCCAGTCGTTCGAAAAAAGCAAACTGTTTATTCTCATTAAACTGCAACATTGTTTTCCTTGCGGGGTAAACCCTGTTCTTTGGTGAATGTAATTAAAATGTTGAATCTCGATATATAAAAATCAAATATAATCGTGGCAAAATTCATTCATTAAATCAATTAAATAACTTAAAACCACGCACTAATCCGCAATTACATTAATTAAAAAACTTAAAAACATTAAATAAATAAAAAACCACTAACTCTATGTGAAATAAATCAAAATTTCACGCCGCAATACTCCTTAGGATGTATGGCAAAAGGAGAAACAGATATACCTCGCTCGCTGCCCTTTCTCCCAACTGAAAATAAAAGGTTATCAGTTTGCAACACTGAATAACATTCATTGCAAATTGATAACAACACATACCTTCAGGATATGACTTATTATGTTCGGCAATGATATTTTCACCCGGGTAAAACGTTCAGAAAATAAAAAAATGGCAGAAATTGCCCAATTCCTGCATGACAATGATTTGAGCGTTGACACAACAGTCGAAGTATTTATTACCGTAACTCGCAATGAAAAGCTTATCGCTTGCGGTGGAATCGCCGGAAATATTATTAAGTGCGTCGCTATCAGCGAATCTGTTCGCGGTGAAGGACTGGCGCTGACATTAGCCACCGAACTGATAAACCTCGCCTATGAACGACACAGCACGCATCTGTTTATTTATACCAAAACCGAATACGAGGCGCTGTTCCGCCAGTGCGGTTTTTACACGCTGACCAGCGTACCTGGCGTGATGGTGTTGATGGAAAACAGTGCCACACGTCTGAAACGCTATGCCGAGTCACTAAAAAAATTTCGTCATGAAGGGAACAAAATTGGCTGCATTGTGATGAACGCCAATCCCTTTACTAACGGTCACCGTTATCTGATTCAACAGGCAGCGGCACAGTGTGACTGGCTGCATCTGTTTTTAGTCAAAGAAGATTCTTCGCGCTTTCCCTATGAAGACCGGCTGGATCTGGTGTTGAAAGGCACCGCCGATATTCCGCGCCTGACCGTGCATCGCGGCTCCGAATACATCATCTCCCGCGCCACGTTCCCCTGCTACTTCATTAAAGAACAGAGCGTCATTAACCATTGTTACACCGAAATTGATCTGAAGATTTTCCGTCAGTACCTCGCTCCCGCACTGGGCGTTACCCATCGCTTTGTTGGTACTGAACCTTATTGCCGCGTGACCGCCCAGTACAACCAGGATATGCGCTACTGGCTGGAAACACCGACTATCTCCGCACCGCCCATTGAACTGGTTGAAATTGAGCGGTTGCGTTACCAGGAGATGCCGATATCCGCTTCCCGGGTACGCAAACTGCTGGTGAAAAACGATCTCACGGCTATCGCGCCGCTGGTTCCGGCAGCCACGCTGCATTACTTGCAGAATCTGCTTGAACACTCCCGCCAGGACGCGGCAGCTCGTCAAAAGACCCCCGCATGAGAAACAGGTGAAAAATGAAAATAAACCAGCCCGCCGTTGCAGGCACCCTTGAGTCTGGGGATGTGATGATACGCATCGCCCCGCTCGATACGCAGGATATCGACCTGCAAATCAACAGCAGCGTTGAGAAACAGTTTGGCGATGCGATTCGCACCACCATTCTGGACGTTCTCGCCCGCTATAACGTGCGCGGCGTACAGCTGAATGTCGATGACAAAGGCGCACTGGACTGCATTTTACGTGCACGACTGGAAGCCCTGCTGGCGCGCGCCAGCGGTATCCCGGCTCTGCCATGGGAGGATTGCCAATGATTTCCGCTTCGCTGCAACAACGTAAAACCCGCACCCGCCGCAGCATGTTGTTTGTGCCTGGCGCTAATGCCGCGATGGTCAGCAACTCTTTCATCTACCCGGCAGATGCCCTGATGTTTGACCTCGAAGACTCCGTGGCGCTGCGTGAAAAAGACACCGCTCGCCGCATGGTTTACCACGCACTGCAACATCCTCTGTATCGCGACATTGAAACCATTGTGCGTGTAAACGCACTGGATTCCGAATGGGGCGTTAACGACCTGGAAGCCGTCGTTCGTGGTGGCGCAGACGTTGTGCGTCTGCCGAAAACTGACACCGCTCAGGATGTGCTGGATATCGAAAAAGAGATCCTGCGTATTGAAAAAGCCTGTGGACGTGAACCTGGCAGCACCGGTTTGCTGGCAGCGATTGAATCTCCGCTGGGTATTACCCGTGCGGTAGAAATCGCTCACGCATCTGAACGTTTAATCGGTATCGCGCTGGGTGCGGAAGACTACGTGCGCAACCTGCGTACAGAACGCTCACCGGAAGGTACGGAACTGCTGTTCGCTCGCTGCTCCATTTTGCAGGCCGCGCGCTCTGCCGGTATCCAGGCGTTCGATACGGTCTATTCCGACGCTAACAATGAAGCCGGATTCCTGCAAGAAGCTGCACATATCAAACAGCTGGGCTTTGATGGCAAATCGCTGATCAACCCGCGTCAGATTGATCTGCTGCACAACCTCTACGCACCAACCCAGAAAGAAGTGGATCACGCACGCCGCGTCGTAGAAGCCGCTGAAGCTGCCGCTCGCGAAGGCCTCGGCGTGGTTTCCCTGAACGGCAAGATGGTTGACGGTCCGGTTATCGATCGTGCCCGTCTGGTGCTCTCCCGCGCAGAACTTTCCGGCATCCGCGAAGAATAAGGCAATCAAAATGACGCAGAAAATTGAACAATCTCAACGACAAGAACGGGTAGCGACCTGGAATCGTCGCGCTGAATGCGATCTTGCCGCTTTCCAGAACTCGCCAAAGCAAACCTACCAGGCTGAAAAAGCGCGCGATCGCAAACTGTGCGCCAACCTGGAAGACGCTATTCGTCGTTCTGGTTTAAAGGACGGCATGACCGTCTCCTTCCACCACGCTTTCCGTGGCGGTGACCTGACCGTCAATATGGTGATGGACGTCATCGCGAAGATGGGCTTTAAAAACCTGACACTGGCGTCCAGCTCTTTGAGCGACTGCCATGCGCCGCTGGTAGAACATATTCGTCAGGGCGTAGTAACCCGCATTTATACCTCTGGTCTGCGCGGCCCACTGGCGGAAGAAATTTCCCGTGGTCTGCTGGCTGAACCGGTACAAATCCACTCTCACGGCGGTCGTGTACATCTGGTACAGAGCGGTGAACTGAATATCGACGTGGCTTTCCTCGGCGTCCCGTCCTGCGACGAATTTGGTAATGCCAACGGCTACACCGGTAAAGCCTGCTGCGGTTCTCTCGGCTATGCGATGGTCGATGCCGACAACGCAAAACAAGTCGTGATGCTCACCGAAGAACTGCTGCCTTATCCGCATAACCCGGCCAGTATTGAACAGGATCAGGTCGATCTGATCGTCAAAGTCGATCGCGTTGGTGATGCCGCAAAAATCGGCGCAGGCGCGACCCGTATGACCACTAACCCGCGCGAACTGCTGATTGCCCGCAGCGCAGCGGATGTGATTGTCAACTCCGGCTACTTCAAAGAAGGTTTTTCCATGCAGACCGGCACCGGCGGCGCTTCGCTGGCAGTCACCCGTTTCCTGGAAGACAAAATGCGTAGCCGCGATATTCGCGCCGACTTCGCCCTCGGCGGTATTACCGCAACGATGGTTGATCTGCATGAAAAAGGGCTGATCCGCAAACTGCTGGATGTGCAGAGCTTTGACAGCCACGCTGCGCAATCGCTGGCTCGTAACCCGAATCACATCGAAATCAGCGCCAACCAGTACGCCAACTGGGGTTCGAAAGGCGCATCGGTTGATCGTCTCGACGTGGTGGTACTGAGCGCGCTGGAAATTGATACCCAGTTCAACGTCAACGTGCTGACCGGCTCTGACGGCGTACTGCGTGGCGCTTCCGGCGGTCACTGCGATACTGCGATTGCATCCGCCCTTTCCATCATCGTCGCACCGCTGGTGCGCGGTCGTATTCCGACCCTGGTGGATAACGTGCTGACCTGCATCACCCCTGGCTCCAGCGTCGATATCCTGGTTACCGACCACGGTATCGCCGTTAACCCGGCACGCCCGGAACTGGCAGAGCGTCTGCAGGAAGCGGGCATTAAAGTGGTCTCCATTGAGTGGCTGCGCGAACGCGCGCGTCTGCTGACCGGTGAACCACAGCCGATTGAATTCACCGACCGCGTCGTTGCCGTCGTGCGTTACCGCGATGGCTCGGTGATTGATGTTGTACATCAGGTGAAGGAATAAGCCATGCACCTGCTCCCTGAACTCGCCAGCCACCATGCGGTTTCGATTCCCGAGTTGCTCATAAGCCGGGATGAAAGGCAAGCACGGCAACACGCCTGGCTCAAGCGACATCCTGTTCCACTGGTCTCCTTTACCGTGGTTGCGCCTGGGCCGGTTAAAGACAGCGAGGTCACACGCCGGATTTTTAATCATGGCGTGACTGCCCTGCGTGCTTTAGCCGCAAAACAGGGCTGGCAAATTCAGGAGCAGGCTGTACTGGTTTCCGCCAGCGGGCCGGAGGGCATGTTGAGCATTGCCGCACCGGCTCGCGACCTCAAGCTCGCAACCATTGAGCTTGAGCATAGTCATGCTCTCGGGCGTTTGTGGGATATCGATGTCCTGACGCCCGAAGGCGAAATTCTCTCCCGCCGCGATTATTCGCTGCCGCCTCGCCGCTGCCTGTTGTGCGAGCAAAGTGCAGCCGTTTGTGCGCGTGGAAAAACGCATCAACTGACCGATTTACTCAACCGTATGGAGGCGCTGCTAAACGATGTCGATGCCTGCAACGTCAACTAAAACCACAAAGCTTGCGACGTCATTAATCAATGACTATGCCCTTCTGGGCTGGCGCGCCATGCTGACTGAAGTCAATCTGTCACCGAAACCCGGTCTCGTGGATCGCATTAACTGCGGTGCGCACAAAGATATGTCGCTGGAAGATTTCCACCGTAGCGCGCTGGCGATTCAGGGCTGGTTACCACGTTTCATTGAATTTGGTGCCTGTAGTGCAGAAATGGCACCAGAATCGGTACTCAGCGGATTACGCCCAATTGGTATGGCCTGCGAAGGCGATATGTTCCGCGCTACCGCAGGTGTAAACACCCATAAAGGCAGTATTTTTTCTTTAGGGCTGATGTGTGCGGCAATTGGTCGTTTGCTTCAGCTCAACCAGCCGGTAACGCCCAAAACCGTTTGTGCGACGGCGGCCAGCTTCTGCCGTGGTCTGACCGATCGCGAACTGCGCACCAATAATCCACAACTAACGGCAGGCCAACGGTTATATCAGCAACTTGGTCTTACCGGTGCGCGCGGTGAAGCCGAAGCGGGCTACCCGCTGGTTATCAACCGCGCCCTCCCGCATTACCTCACTCTGCTGGATCAGGGGCTGGATCCTGAACTGGCATTGCTCGATACCTTGCTCCTACTGATGGCGATTAACGGCGATACCAACGTCGCATCGCGCGGTGGCGAAGGGGGCCTGCGCTGGCTACAGCGCGAGGCGCAAACATTATTGCAAAAAGGGGGCATCCGAACCCCCGCCGATCTCGATTATCTCCGGCAGTTCGACAGGGAGTGTATCGAACGAAATCTCAGTCCAGGCGGCAGCGCCGACCTGCTGATTCTTACCTGGTTTTTAGCACAGATTTAAAAATTTAAGCACTTGATAAATTTGGAAATATTAATTTTCGGAGAACCCGTATGTCTTTAGCAAAAGATAAGATATGGAAATTATTGGCCCCACTGGTGGTGATGGGCGTCATGTTTCTTATCCCTGTACCCGACGGTATGCCGCCGCAGGCATGGCATTACTTCGCCGTGTTTGTGGCAATGATTGTCGGCATGATCCTCGAGCCAATTCCGGCAACAGCGATCAGTTTTATTGCAGTGACTATTTGCGTTATTGGCAGTAATTACCTGCTCTTTGACGCCAAAGAATTAGCTGACCCCGCTTTTAATGCCCAAAAACAGGCGCTGAAATGGGGACTGGCTGGTTTTTCCAGTACCACTGTCTGGCTGGTATTTGGCGCATTTATCTTTGCATTAGGGTATGAAGTTTCCGGATTAGGCCGTCGTATTGCCCTTTTCCTGGTAAAATTCATGGGTAAACGCACGCTGACGTTGGGTTATGCAATTGTCATTATCGACATTCTGCTGGCTCCGTTTACACCGTCTAACACCGCACGTACCGGGGGTACGGTTTTCCCGGTCATTAAAAACCTGCCGCCGCTGTTTAAATCATTCCCGAACGATCCGTCTGCACGTCGCATTGGCGGTTATTTAATGTGGATGATGGTCATCAGTACCAGTCTGAGTTCCTCCATGTTTGTCACCGGTGCAGCACCAAACGTGCTGGGTCTGGAGTTCGTCAGCAAAATTGCCGGTATCCAGATTAGCTGGTTGCAGTGGTTCCTCTGCTTCCTGCCAGTTGGGGTTATCTTACTTATCATTGCGCCGTGGCTTTCCTACGTGCTGTACAAACCGGAAATCACACACAGTGAAGAAGTGGCAACCTGGGCGGGTGATGAACTAAAAACCATGGGTGCGCTGACACGCAGAGAGTGGACGCTGATTGGTCTTGTTCTGCTCAGCTTAGGTTTGTGGGTATTTGGTAGTGAAGTCATTAACGCCACTGCAGTTGGCCTGCTGGCGGTTTCGCTGATGCTGGCGCTGCACGTTGTGCCGTGGAAAGACATTACCCGCTATAACAGCGCATGGAACACGCTGGTCAACCTGGCAACACTGGTTGTTATGGCTAATGGCCTGACCCGTTCTGGCTTTATCGACTGGTTCGCCAGCACCATGAGTACTCACCTGGAAGGCTTCTCACCAAACGCCACAGTGATTGTACTGGTTCTGGTCTTCTACTTTGCACACTACCTGTTTGCCAGCCTCTCTGCGCATACCGCAACCATGCTGCCGGTCATTCTGGCCGTCGGTAAAGGTATTCCGGGCGTACCGATGGAACAACTGTGTATCCTGCTGGTTCTGTCTATCGGTATCATGGGCTGCCTGACGCCATATGCAACCGGTCCAGGGGTTATTATTTACGGCTGCGGCTATGTGAAATCAAAAGATTACTGGCGTCTTGGCGCTATCTTCGGGGTGATTTATATTGCCATGCTGCTTCTGGTAGGCTGGCCGATTCTCGCCATGTGGAACTAATACGTTCGTCAAACGCTGAATAAATCATCACGCCCGCCAGGTAACCCCACCTGGCGGGCTTTTTTATGATTTAATAGATAGTATTCAGTGTATGTATGAGTCCCACACCCATTATGAAAGCATTCTGGCGTAACGCCGCTTTACTGGCGGCTTCTCTGCTCCCCTTATCTTCTGTCAACGCCGCTGCGTTGCAGGCAAAACAGTATGGCGATTTTGACCGCTATGTCCTGGCTCTCTCCTGGCAAACAGGATTTTGCCAGAGCCAGCACGATCGAAATCGTAACGAACGGGATGAATGTCGCCTGCAAACCGAAACGACCAACAAAGCCGATTTTCTGACCGTTCATGGTCTGTGGCCGGGGTTGCCAAAATCAGTTGCAGCGCGTGGCGTTGATGAACGCCGCTGGATGCGCTTCGGCTGCGCCACTCGTCCAATCCCGAACTTGCCGGAAGCTCGCGCCAGCCGGATGTGTTCCTCACCGGAAACCGGGTTATCGCTGGAAACCGCAGCTAAACTGAGTGAAGTTATGCCGGGGGCTGGCGGACGCTCTTGTCTGGAACGTTACGAATACGCGAAACATGGTGCCTGTTTTGGTTTTGACCCGGATGCTTATTTCGGCACGATGGTGCGTCTGAATCAAGAAATTAAAGAGAGCGCAGCCGGAAAATTCCTCGCGGATAACTACGGAAAAACCGTGAGCCGCAGTGACTTTGACGCCGCCTTTGCCAAAAGTTGGGGGAAAGAGAACGTCAAAGCAGTCAAGTTAACGTGCCAGGGTAACCCGGCGTATTTGACTGAAATCCAGATTTCGATAAAAGCTGACGCCATCAACGCACCGCTCTCAGCAAACTCATTCTTACCACAACCACACCCTGGCAACTGTGGCAAAGCCTTTGTGATTGATAAAGCGGGTTATTAATAATCAAATCTGTAAAACGTCGTAGCGCGTTTTACATAAAACATGATGATTAATATATATACATAATGCGCTGCATTGAGGAATTACCTGAATGTGACGTATATCACTTCAAAGAGTGAGCAACAGTCAGTATCATCATATGAGTTAAACCCTCGCCGCCTGACGGTGAGGGTTTTCTTTTGGGTATGTTTATCTGCGACACTCGCAGTACCGACGACATGGAGTAAAAATGTCCAGACCAACTATCATCATTAACGACCTGGATGCCGAACGCATCGATATTCTGCTGGAGCAACCCGCCGGTGATGCTGCCAACTTACTGATTTAGTGTATGATGGTGTTTTTGAGGTGCTCCAGTGGCTTCTGTTTCTATCAGCTGTCCCTCCTGTTCAGCTACTGACGGGGTGGTGCGTAACGGCAAAATCACCGCCGGACATCAGCGCTATCTCTGCTCTCACTGCCGTAAAACATGGCAACTGCAGTTCACTTACACCGCTTCTCAACCCGGTACGCACCAGAAAATCATTGATATGGCCATGAATGGC
>Ga0209547_100002_pt1 | contig 133965 bp, 108 predicted proteins | sample UppTromicrDC3115_FD_185843 | JGI IMG/M metagenome (GOLD analysis project Ga0209547, IMG submission 185843) | Upper troposphere microbial communities from Oklahoma, USA - DC3-115 (SPAdes) (version 2) | ecosystem: Environmental > Air > Outdoor Air > Unclassified | place: USA: Oklahoma | collected...
CGAGCATTATAACGAATGGCATCCGCATAGTGCACTGGGTTATCGCTCGCCACGGGAATATCTGCGGCAGCAGGCCAGTAATGGGTTAAGTGATAACAGGTGTCTGGAAATATAGGGGCAAATCCAAGATGAATGAAAGTCTATTGTGAATTTTTAGTGATTTATTGAATTTGTTCAGCTGAACAGCGGTGATTGTAGTGGTTAACAAAAACTGGCCACGATTTTAGATTTTTTCTGGTATCTATTTTCCGACAGTCAGGATTTTCTCCTTGCCGTCAATCTTGTAGCGAAGCTGCCATACCTTTTTCCCGGATACAGGGACATAAAGGTACAGACCATTACCATCGAGAAGTCGATATGGTTTTTCTTTCGGCTTTGCTGCTTCAATCTGCTTAACAGTGAGCATGGGTAAAAATCCGGTGGGTAAAATTATTTTATCCACTTTTTACCCGTCATGAAGTGCGGCTGTTAACAATCTTACGCGAACCATGACGAACTGTGGATGCACGGAAAGCTTGATATTCAAGGGGATTTTGCGGACTGGTACAGATGATGGGAGCGAACTGATAAATGGTGTCCCCTGCAGGAATCGAACCTGCAATTAGCCCTTAGGAGGGGCTCGTTATATCCATTTAACTAAGAGGACAGCGCGGCATGAGTATAACCGCTATTAAACAGCGGAGTAAGTACACTGCCGCTCGATTGCTTAAACCCTCGCCACTTATAGCGGATTTTTATCATTTTTCTTAATGATTTCCGCATGTTCTGCTTTCTGGCGTGCCTCTTCTTTACGCTTGTTACTCATATCGTTACGGATTTGCGCATGGCTCATTAATGCGAAGATGAAGGTGCCGCCGCAGATGTTTCCCGCCAGAGTAGGTAGCGCGAATGGCCAGATGAAATCGCTCCAGTGCAGCGTGCCGTTAAAGACCAGATAGAGGATCTCTACAGAACCGACGACGATGTGGGTAGTGTCGCCCAGTGCGATAAGCCACGTCATCAATATAATTACTACAATCTTTGCCGCTCCCGCCGCAGGGAACATCCATACCATTGTGGCTATAAGCCAGCCGGAGATGATCGCGTTGGCAAACATCTCGCTGGGGGTGTTTTTCATCACACCCATGCCGATTTTGACAAACGCATCGCGGGTTTCTTCATTAAAGATAGGCATATACTCAAAAGCCCACGCCGCAATACCTGTTCCGAGAATATTACCCAGCAGCACGACGCCCCATAACCGCATCAGTAAGCCGATGTTGCCGATAGTCGGTTTTTGCATCACCGGCAGTACCGCAGTTACGGTATTCTCAGTAAATAATTGCTGGCGAGCCATAATGACGATAATAAAACCAAAGGTATAACCCAGATTCTCCAGCAAAAAGCTCCCCGGTACGCCCTCCAGTTCGACATGAAATATCCCTTTTGCCAGTAGAGATGCGCCCATCGACAGACCCGCTGCAATGGCTGACCATAGTAGCGCCATTGCGTCGCGCTCCAGCTCTTTTTCGCCGTCCTGGCGGATATGTTCGTGAATAGCCATCGCTCTGGAGGGGAGCCGGTCTTCATCGATTTCTATTTTTTTTCCACGCTCTTTTTCTTCGCTCTCTACTTCAAGTTCGTCGCTGTGTTTATCTATTTTGTCATTGTCCATGGTGTCGTCTCTTGAATTAGCACGTATAGCTAAAGCGTAGCGGCTTTTTTGCTCGCAACTGGCGGGAGTTACTCTGAAAATGTATAAAAGGCTGCGTTTGCCTTTTTCTGTTTCTACAGAATCAAGTAGCCTACAGGGCGGCGATTACCAGGCTATGATCAAGTCAGCATTCCAGGGCGTCTGGACATCAGTTGACGTGCTGTTACAATCGCCCACACCTAAACAGGCGGATACGGTATCGTTCCGTCATGGATGGCAAACTGCATAAGCCATAAAAAAGCCATAAAAAACAGGGAGACATTTATGAAGCTTCGCCTGTCGGCGCTTGCTCTGGGAACTACGCTTCTGGTGGGGTGTGCGAGTTCCGGTACAGATCAGCAAGGGCGTTCTGACCCGTTAGAAGGGTTCAACCGCACCATGTACAATTTTAACTTCAATGTGTTAGACCCGTATGTGGTTCGACCGGTAGCTGTCGTCTGGCGTGATTATGTTCCACAACCGGCGCGTAACGGTTTGAGCAACTTTACCGGCAACCTTGAAGAACCTGCGGTGATGGTTAACTACTTCTTGCAGGGCGACCCTTATCAGGGGATGGTCCACTTTACCCGCTTTTTCCTGAACACCATTTTGGGTATGGGCGGCTTTATTGATGTTGCGGGGATGGCGAATCCGAAGCTGCAACGGACTGAACCTCACCGTTTTGGTAGCACGCTCGGTCACTATGGCGTGGGCTATGGGCCGTACGTTCAGTTACCGTTCTACGGTAGCTTTACGCTGCGTGATGACGGCGGTGATATGGCAGATAGTCTTTACCCGGTACTTTCCTGGCTGACCTGGCCGATGTCGGTGGGTAAATGGACGCTTGAAGGGATCGAAACTCGTGCGCAGTTGCTGGATTCTGACGGCTTGCTTCGCCAGTCCTCCGATCCTTATATCATGGTGCGCGAGGCTTACTTCCAGCGTCATGATTTCATCGCCAATGGCGGTGAACTCAAACCACAAGAAAACCCGAATGCGCAAGCGATTCAGGATGATTTAAAAGATATCGATTCTGAATAAGCCGCAAATAAAAAAGGTGAGTCGTAAAACTCACCTTTTTTCTTATTAAGCTAACGTGTTATTAGAACGCGTAATTAAAGTTAGTCCCGAACAGCCAGGCTTTACCTTCAGACTCGAAGGAATAAGCTGCCGCGCCTTCACCTTCGGTGAATTTCACTTTCTGACCATGCATATAAGATGCGCCAACGTCAATGGATGCATCTTCATTAAATGCGTAGGTTAACCCAGCACTTAACCACAAGCGATCCTGGTCAGGAATGGAAATAGAACGTTTATCTGCCGGAACCGGGCTGTCGTCATAGGCGATACCGGTACGGAAGGTCCAGTTTTTATCGTAATAGTAGGTTGCACCCAACGCGATACGATATGCGTCACGGAATCCTTCATCTTTATAGAACAGCGTCTGACCACTATCGCCTTTCGCTTTCAGCTCCTGAAACTGGCTCCAGCTGGTATAGGCCATGCTGTAGTGAATTGCCCACTGCGGCGCAACACGGTTATAACCAGAAATCTCCCACATCTCAGGCAGGTTGAGTGTCAAGGATCCATTTTGTGTTGCACCCATCGTGCCATACGGCAAGCCCATGTTACCCAAAATGTTGTTCAGATTTGGGTTAATGGAGCTTTTGTAATCCCCTTCGAAGTCGATTTTAACTTCTGAACGATATGTCAGGCCCCAACGGTTATCTTTATCCAGTTCATAAAGAATACCCGCGTTCCAGCCAAAGCCCCACTCGTCACCTTTCAGATGAGCAATTTGAGAGTCCGGAGTATTAATACCATTGGTCAATGAAGCGGGTACACCCTGGGCAATCAACTGTTGAGACAACAAAGGCCCCAGCGAACCGGCGTAACGCTCAATTTTTGCCTTGGCGTAAACAGCATCAAAACCAAGACCAAAACTCCAGCTATTGTTAAGGCGATAAGCCCCGCTAAGGTTAAGGTTGATTGTCTGCAGATCAGTTTTACCGCCATAGATACCAGCAGCGTAGTTGTCGGTAAATTCCGTAGCCAGGCCGTAGTTGGACGTTATTGACGCCCCCCAACCAAACTGATCGTTAATAGGCGCGACAAAGTGCAGGTTAGGTACCCACGCTGTCGGTGCGATATTTTTAGCATTTGCACTCTGACCGGTTAAATTAGAATGTCCGGTAATATCTACATCCGGATCAATATAAACCGCACCCGCAGAAAAAGTCGGGCGGTCAAACATGGTAATCAACGCGGGGTTACGGCTGACGTTACCGGCATCATCGGCAATTGCGCCTTCCCCTGAATAAGCCCGGCCCAGGCCAGAGGAAGAAAATTCGTTTAACTGAAAGCCTGCCGACCAGGCCTGGGTGGAGATAAGTGCCACTGCGACTGCGAGAGCAGACTTTGTAAACAGGGTTTTCTGGCTCATGACCATAACCTCAATAATTTATTTTTATACAAACTATGTTACGTGCTGTAACAGGAGCGCGAAGTGTAGGTGCTGATGTACATCTTAGAAATCAGACCAGTGGCGAGAGTATAGGTCTGACCAGATGGAATGTTGCAAGTATGTTTCTATCTTTTTTCAAATATGATCTAAGAAACGCGATCCAGCTGGCAAAATTTGGAGGTGGCGCACTCATCCATCCGGGTGAATTTTGTTTTAGATCATTTTTAAGTGTGATTTCGGTCACTTATCCGATTTTGCAGAATTAACAACTGGAGCAGCACTTTCCGGAAGCGTAAAATATCCGCAACGTTTATCTGGCACCTTGGGTGCACATACAGAGGAAATCAACGATGAGTAAATGTAGTGCTGATGAAACCCCGGTTTGCTGCTGTATGGATGTTGGCACCATTATGGACAACTCCGATTGCACCGCGTCTTATAGCCGCGTGTTTGCAAACCGCGCAGAAGCAGAACAAATGCTGGCGGCGCTGACTGAAAAAGCCCGTGGCGTGGAATCCGAACCTTGCAAAATCACCCCGACTTTCACTGAAGAGTCTGATGGTGTTCGCCTGGATATCGATTTCACTTTTGCCTGCGAAGCTGAAATGCTGATCTTCCAGCTGGGTCTGCGTTAATTCCTCTCAGGTACGCACGCCCCTGCCAGTTGCTGGCAGGGGCGTTTTGTTTTCTCTTCTTCTTTTCTCTCTGTGTCATAGCTCCCACTTTCCCTTTTCTCCACTTGGCTAAATGTAAAAAAATGGTTAAGACTATGATCAGGTCAGACCACTTTATATATTTTTTTACAGGGGAGTGTTATGGGTCAGGTTTTACCGCTGGTTACCCGTCAGGGCGATCGTATCGCCATCGTTAGCGGATTACGCACGCCTTTTGCTCGCCAGGCGACGGCTTTTCATGGCATTCCCGCTGTTGATTTGGGGAAGATGGTCGTCGGAGAACTGCTTGCTCGTAGCGAGATCCCCGCCGAAGTGATTGAACAACTGGTATTTGGTCAGGTTGTGCAAATGCCGGAAGCCCCCAACATTGCGCGTGAAATTGTTCTTGGCACCGGAATGAACGTCCATACCGATGCTTACAGCGTCAGTCGTGCCTGTGCCACCAGTTTCCAGGCTGTGGCAAACGTTGCCGAAAGCCTGATGGCGGGAACTATTCGAGCGGGGATTGCCGGTGGGGCAGATTCCTCGTCGGTATTGCCGATTGGCGTTAGTAAAAAGCTGGCGCGCGTGCTGGTGGATGTCAACAAAGCACGCACAATGAGCCAACGGCTGAAACTCTTTTCTCGCCTGCGTTTGCGTGACTTAATGCCCGTACCGCCTGCGGTAGCAGAATATTCCACGGGCTTGCGGATGGGTGACACCGCCGAACAAATGGCGAAAACCTACGGCATTACTCGCGAACAGCAAGATGCGCTGGCGCATCGTTCGCATCAGCGAGCCGCTCACGCGTGGTCGGAAGGTAAACTCAAAGAAGAAGTGATGACCGCCTTTATCCCTCCTTATAAACAACCGTTCGCGGAAGATAATAATATTCGCGGTAATTCCACGCTTGCCGATTACGCAAAGCTGCGTCCGGCGTTTGATCGCAAACACGGAACGGTAACGGCGGCAAACAGCACGCCGCTGACCGATGGTGCTGCGGCGGTGATCCTGATGACCGAATCGCGGGCGAAAGAATTAGGGTTGTTACCGCTGGGGTATCTGCGCAGTTATGCATTTACCGCGATAGATGTCTGGCAGGACATGCTGCTCGGCCCGGCCTGGTCAACACCGCTGGCGCTGGAACGTGCTGGTTTGACGATGAGCGATCTGACATTGATTGATATGCACGAAGCCTTTGCTGCCCAGACGCTGGCGAATATTCAGTTGCTGGGTAGCGAACGTTTTGCCCGCGATGTGCTGGGGCGCGCACATGCCACTGGTGAAGTGGATGACAGCAAATTTAACGTGCTTGGCGGCTCGATAGCTTACGGGCATCCCTTTGCGGCGACTGGCGCGCGGATGATAACTCAGACATTGCATGAACTTCGCCGACGCGGCGGTGGATTTGGTTTAGTGACCGCCTGTGCTGCCGGTGGGCTTGGCGCAGCAATGGTTCTGGAGGCGGAATAATGGAAATGGCATCAGCATTTACCCTCAATATGCGTCTGGACAACATTGCCATCATCACCATCGACGTTCCCGGTGAGAAAATGAATACCCTGAAGGTGGAGTTTGCCTCACAGGTGCGAGTCATTATTAAGCAACTCCGCGAAAATAAAGATCTGCGCGGCGTGGTGTTTATCTCCGCGAAACCAGACAACTTTATTGCCGGCGCGGATATCAACATGATCGGCAACTGCAAAACGGCGCAAGAAGCGGAAGCACTGGCGCGGCAGGGGCAACAGTTAATGGCAGAGATTCATGCTTTGCCCGTTCCGGTTATCGCGGCTATTCACGGCGCATGTCTTGGCGGCGGGCTGGAGCTAGCACTGGCGTGTCATGGTCGCATCTGTACCGACGATCCTAAAACGGTGCTCGGTTTGCCTGAAGTTCAGCTTGGGTTGTTACCCGGTTCAGGTGGAACCCAGCGTTTACCGCGCCTGATAGGCGTCAGCACAGCATTAGAGATGATCCTCACCGGCAAGCAGCTTCGGGCAAAACAGGCGTTAAAGCTGGGGCTGGTGGATGACGTCGTTCCGCATTCCATTTTACTGGAAGCCGCTGTGGAGCTGGCGAAGCAGGATCGTCCGGTTTCGCGGACACTCCCGGTTCGCGAACGTGTGATGGCGGGGCCATTAGGTCGTGCGCTGTTATTCAAAATGGTAAGCAAAAAAACAGAACAGAAAACCCAGGGTAACTATCCGGCGACGGAACGTATTCTTGAGGTTGTCGAGACAGGGTTAGCGCAGGGCACCAGCAGCGGCTATGACGCTGAAGCAAGAGCCTTTGGTGAACTGGCGATGACGTCGCAATCAAAGGCATTGCGCAATATCTTTTTTGCCAGTACTGATGTGAAGAAAGATCCTGGCAGCAATGTTGCACCCGCTCCCTTAAACAGCGTGGGGATTTTAGGCGGCGGCTTGATGGGCGGCGGTATTGCTTACGTCACTGCCTGTAAAGCGGGTCTGCCGGTACGAATTAAAGATATCAACGCTCAGGGGATTAATCATGCGCTGAAATACAGTTGGGATCAGCTGGAGAGTAAAGTGCGCCGTCGTCATCTCAAAGCCAGTGAACGCGACAAACAGCTGGCGCTGATTTCGGGGGCGACGGATTATCGCGGCTTTGCCCATCGCGATCTGATTATTGAAGCAGTATTTGAAAATCTCGAATTAAAACAACAGATGGTGGCAGAAGTTGAGCAAAACTGCGCCGCTCATACCATTTTTGCTTCGAATACCTCATCTTTACCGATTGGCGATATCGCCGCTCACGCCACGCGACCAGAGCAAGTTATCGGCCTGCATTTCTTCAGTCCGGTGGAAAAAATGCCGCTGGTGGAGATCATTCCTCATGCGGGGACATCGGCGCAAACCATCGCCACTACGGTAAAACTGGCGAAAAAACAGGGTAAAACGCCAATTGTCGTGCGTGACAAAGCCGGGTTTTACGTCAATCGCATCTTAGCGCCTTACATTAATGAAGCTATCCGCATGTTGACCGAAGGTGAGCGGGTAGAGCACATTGATGCCGCGCTGGTGAAATTTGGTTTTCCGGTAGGTCCAATCCAACTTTTGGATGAGGTAGGAATCGACACCGGGACTAAAATTATTCCTGTACTGGAAGCAGCTTATGGAGAACGTTTTAGCGCGCCTGCAAATGTTGTTTCTTCAATTTTGAACGATGATCGCAAAGGCAGAAAAAATGACCGGGGTTTCTATCTTTACGGTCAGAAAGGGCGTAAAAGCAAAAAACAGGTCGATCCCGCCATTTACCCGCTGATTGGCGCGCAAGGGCAGGGGCGGCTTTCCGCACCGCAGGTTGCTGAACGGTGCGTGATGTTGATGCTGAATGAAGCAGTACGTTGTCTGGACGAGCAGGTTATCCGAAGCGTGCGTGACGGGGACATTGGCGCGGCATTTGGCATTGGTTTTCCACCGTTTCTTGGTGGGCCGTTCCGCTATATCGATTCTCTCGGCGCGGGTGAAGTGGTTGCATTAATGCAGCGACTGGCCACGCAGTATGGTTCTCGTTTTACCCCTTGCGAGCGTTTAGTAGAGATGGGCGCGCGTGGGGAAAGTTTTTGGAAAACAACTGCAACTGACCTGCAATAAGAAGGTCAAAGCTATATGAATCCGCGCTGAATGGCGGAGTGTTGTTCAAAATGTAAACGCATATTGACTATACTTACGCCATTGAGGTAAAAAACAGCGTTTCATTCGGTGAATGGATAAGGCACAATGCCGGCCACCGTCCTCTTTATCTGGTTTCAGATGAAAGAAGACGGGCGAATCTGGTTAACAAAAGCGGTGCAATATGCAAGTTTTTATCATGCGTCACGGCGACGCAGCCCTCGATGCCGCCAGTGATTCGGTTCGTCCTCTGACCACTAACGGTTGTGACGAATCTCGCCTGATGGCGAACTGGCTGAAAGGTCAAAAAGTGGAAATCGAACGCGTTCTGGTGAGCCCGTTCCTGCGAGCCGAGCAAACACTGGACGAAGTAGGGGATTGTCTGAACCTGCCTTCCAGTGCAGAAGTTCTGCCGGAGTTAACGCCCTGCGGCGATGTTGGCCTGGTCAGTGCCTATCTGCAGGCGTTGACCAATGAAGGTGTTGCTTCGGTACTGGTGATCTCCCATTTACCATTAGTCGGGTATCTGGTCGCCGAGTTATGTCCGGGCGAAACGCCGCCTATGTTTACCACCTCGGCCATTGCCAGCGTAACGCTTGATGAAAGCGGAAAAGGTCAATTCAACTGGCAGATGAGCCCGTGTAATCTGAAGATGGCAAAAGCAATTTGATATGAACGTGTAAGGCCCGCTGGCGTAAGCTGTCGGGCCTTAGTTTTGCTTACTGTATTGAAATCATTGCTATTTAAATGCGTTTAATCGTCCTGGTGTGAAAAAATAAATGTTTCCATTTATAGTAATGGTGCTTATTTCTTTTCACAAAGTTACATATGGAAGTAATTGTTGCTTTTTTGCATGGGTTATTATTTTTCGAAAAGAGGTGTTAAAAAATAAAAGATAACATTGCCGAGTAGATATTTTTGGGTCTTGATATAATATTAATTCAGAAAGATTAATATTATATCTTCGAGAAGCTAAAGTCACAATTGCCATATTTATTTTTAGCTGTTTTATGATCCAGAATCATTCATGGTATAAAGTGTTTGTACCGTTTTGATGAAATGTTCTGCTGCTTTTTGAGATAACCCTCAAGCTATTATTTGTGCTGTTGATTATTTAAAAATTTCTACACTGTGTTGTTAGTAAATTTAAATTGAATCAGTCTCATTAAAATATCAACATTGCCGCCACGCCAAAGAATATCATCTCGTGCAACCCGTATTTTATGGATCAGAAATCCTATTCAATGGTTGGTTAAAAGCTGCTGAAGAAAGATTGAGGGATTTTATCGTCAATATTTCAGTTAGCTTATATTCTAATTATTTATGGTTTAAGGACAAATAATGAGTAAGTTTGTAAAAACAGCTATTGCAGCAGCAATGGTAATGGGTGCGTTCACTTCAACATCTTCTTTCGCAGAAGGTAACAACGGTACTGCCCGTTTTTACGGCACCATTGAAGATTCAGTTTGCTCAATCGTACCAGACGATCACAAACTGGAAGTGGATATGGGTAATATCGGTGCAGATAAACTGAAAAACAACGGCACTACCACGCCGAAAGATTTCCAGATTCGTTTGCAGGACTGCGTGTTTGATACCCAAACTACCATGACCACTACCTTCACCGGTACTGTGTCTACGGCGAATAGCGGCAACTATTACACCATTTTTAATACTGATACCGGTGCGGCGTTTAACAACGTGAGCCTGGCGATTGGTGATCAACAAGGAACCTCTTACAAAAGTGGCGCTGGCATTAATCAGCAGATCGTAAAAGATACTGCAACCTCCAAAGGCAAACCGAAACAAACTTTAAACTTTAAAGCCTGGCTGGTAGGTGCGACTGACGCGCCGGATCTGGGTGGTTTTGAAGCTAATACCACCTTCCAGATTACCTATCTCTAAGGTATGTCCCCTCATAGCAGCAATGCTATGAGGGGTTTTTAGCGTTTCGATAGTCTTTAAATAACCACGGATGGATACGTGTATGCCTGACCATTCCCTTTTCCGCTTACGGGCGCTTCCCTGGTGTGTTGCTATGGCAATATCTGGATGCCATATCAATGCCTGGGCCGACGAAGATATTCAGTTTGATTCCCGTTTTCTGGAATTAAAAGGCGACACGAAAATTGATCTGAAGCGTTTTTCCAGTCAGGGTTATGTTGAACCGGGTAAATATAATTTACAGGTTCAGGTAAATAAACAGCCGTTACCCGATGAATATGATATTTACTGGTATGCGTCAGAAAACGATAAAAATAAAACTTATGCCTGCCTGTCGCCGGAGCTGGTGGCGCAGCTTGGTTTTAAAGAAGACATTGCACAAAAATTGCAATGGGATAACGACGGTAAATGTCTCAAGCCAGGCCAACTTGACGGTCTGGAAATACGTGCTGATTTAAGCCAGTCCGCGCTGCTCATCACCTTACCGCAGGCTTATCTTGAATACAGCGATGTAGACTGGGATCCACCTTCGCGCTGGGATGATGGCATCCCCGGTTTCATTGCCGATTACAGCATCAACGCCCAAACCCGACACGAAGAAAATGGCGGCGATGACAGCAACGACATCAGCGGAAATGGTACGGTTGGCGTTAACCTTGGGCCGTGGCGTCTGCGCGCCGACTGGCAGAGCGATTATCAGCACACCCGCAGCAACGATGAAGAGACGGATAACAGCACCGAGAGAAACTGGGACTGGAGCCGTTACTACGCCTGGCGTGCGTTACCGAGCCTGAAAGCCAAACTGGCACTTGGCGAAGACTATCTCGACTCCGATATTTTTGATGGTTTTAACTACATCGGCGGTAGCATCAGTACCGACGATCAAATGTTGCCGCCGAACCTGCGCGGCTACGCCCCGGATATTTCCGGCGTGGCCCATACGGCGGCGAAAGTCACCGTCAGTCAGGCCGGGCGCATAATTTATGAAACCCAGGTGCCTGCCGGGCCATTCCGTATTCAGGATCTCGGTGAATTTAACTCTGGTACGCTGCATGTGCGCATTGAAGAGCTGAACGGCCAGGTGCAGGAGTATGACATCAGCACCGCTTCCATGCCGTTTCTGACGCGCCCTGGTCAGGTGCGCTACAAAGTGATGATGGGGCGCCCGCAGGAATGGGGACACCATGTACAGGGCGGATTCTTCTCCGGTGGCGAAGCGTCTTGGGGGATAGCCAACGGCTGGTCGCTGTACGGCGGGGCGCTGGGCGATGAAAACTATCAGTCTGCCGCGCTTGGCATCGGGCGCGATCTCTCTATTTTCGGCGCGATGGCGTTTGATATTACCCACTCGCATACCCGACTCGACGATTCAACCGCTTACGGCAAGGGTACGCTCGACGGTAACTCCTTCCGGGTCAGTTACTCCAAAGACTTTGATGAACTAAACAGTCGCGTCACCTTCGCCGGATACCGCTTCTCTGAAGAAAACTATATGACCATGAGCGAGTATCTGGACGCGAATGACAGCGAAATGGTTCGCGCCGGCAACGATAAAGAGATGTACACCGCCACCTATAACCAGAACTTCAGGGATGCCGGCGTTTCTGTTTATCTGAACTATACGCGCCATACCTACTGGGATCGCGAGGAGCAGACCAACTACAACGTCATGCTTTCCCATTATTTCAATATGGGCGGCATTCGCAACATGAGTATCTCCCTGACAGGTTATCGCTACGAGTATGACAACAGCGCCGACAAAGGCGTCTATATCTCCTTAAGTATGCCGTGGGGTGATAACAGCACCGTGAGTTACAACGGCAACTACGGCAGCGGTTCAGACAGCAGTCAGGTGGGATACTTCAACCGTATTGATGACGCCAGCCACTATCAGATAAACGTTGGCAGCAGTGAAAATCACTCCAGCGTAGATGGTTATTACAGCCATGACAGCTCTATGGCACACGTGGATCTGAGTGCTAACTACCATGAAGGGCAATACACTTCTGCCGGGCTGTCGCTGCAAGGTGGAGCCACGTTAACGGCGCACGGTGGCGCGTTGCATCGTACTCAAAACATGGGCGGTACGCGCCTGCTTATCGACGCTGACGGCGTGGCTGACGTACCGGTCGAAGGTAACGGTTCAGCGGTTTACACCAACATGTTCGGTAAAGCCGTCGTTGCGGACGTCAATAACTACTACCGTAACCAGGCCACGATTGACCTGACTAAACTGCCAGAGAACGCCGAAGCCACGCAGTCAGTGGTGCAGGCGACGCTGACCGAAGGAGCCATTGGCTACCGTAAATTTGCGGTCATTAGTGGACAAAAGGCGATGGCTGTCCTGCGCATGAGTGATGGCAGTTATCCACCATTTGGTGCAGAAGTGAAAAACGAACACGACCAACAGGTCGGTCTGGTCGATGATGACGGCAACGTCTATCTGGCCGGAGTAAAAGCTGGCGAACGTATGAGCGTCTCATGGAATGGGGCTTCCCACTGTGAGATCTCCCTGCCAGATCCATTGCCTGCTGACTTGTTCAATGGCCTGTTACTGCCGTGTAAGCAAAAAGGCACAGTGACGCCTGCTACGCCGGTGGAAATCAAACCGGTGATTCAGGAACAGACGCAACAGGTCACGCCGGGTACACCGCCAGTCGCTATCTCCGCTAACCAATAACGTGATTAAGGAATGATCCATGTATACACAGACTAATACTGCAAAAATGGTTGCCCCGGCGCTGGCGCTGCTGGTGACCGCCGCCAGTTTTACAACCCACGCATCGGTAACGCCCGACCGCACCCGCTTGATCTTCAAAGAAAGCGACAAATCCATCAGCGTCACGTTGCGTAATAACGATCCTAAGCTGCCATACCTGGCGCAAAGCTGGATAGAAGACGAAAAGGGCAACAAAATCAGCTCGCCATTGACGGTACTGCCGCCGGTACAGCGCATTGATGCGATGATGAATGGTCAGGTAAAAGTCCAGGGAATGCCGGATATCAGCAAGTTACCCGCCGATCGTGAGAGCATGTTCTACTTTAACGTGCGTGAAATTCCGCCAAAATCGAACAAACCTAACACCCTGCAAATTGCGCTGCAAACGCGTATCAAACTGTTCTGGCGACCCAGGGCGCTGGCAGAAATCAACATGAGAGATCCGTGGCAGCACAAGGTGACCTTAACCCGCAATGGTCAGACCTTCACCGTTAATAACCCAACGCCGTATTACGTGATCCTCAGCAACGCCAGTACGCAGAAAAATGGTAATCCGGCAGCCGGGTTTACGCCGCTGGTGATGCCGCCGAAAACATCCGCACCGCTGAATGTGAAGATGGACAGTGTGCCGGTGCTGACTTACGTCAACGACTACGGCGCGCGACTGTCGCTGATCTTTAAATGTAATGGCAATAGTTGCCAGGTGGATGCAGAGCAGAGCCGCAAAGGCTGATGCCGGGAGAGTCTTATGAAATACACGTTTCTGGTGGGAACGGGCATTTTGCTCCTGAGCGGCTGGCTGACGGGCAACGTTGCTTTTGCGGGAGAAAGTAAACCGGTGTCATTAACGTTGCGCATTATGGTGGATGGGCCACCGCCCTGTTCCGTGAAAGGGAGCAATGTTGAATTTGGCAATGTGTACATTAACAAAATAAATGGCACAAATTACCGCACGACGGAGGCGCTTTATACCCTGAACTGCGGAAATAAGGCATCAGGTGTTGATGATCTGCGGATGCAGCTTAAAGGCTCCACCACCGTGATTAACGGGGAAACGGTCATTGCGACCGAAATTTCAGGCCTGGGCATTCGCATTGAAAACGGCGCCGATAACTCCCTGTTTAAAGTGGGTGAAGGTAACTGGTCTGATTTCAATGTTAACCAGTTGCCCAATCTCAAAGCGGTGCCGGTAAAACAAAGTGGAGTGCAGCTTACGCCAGCGGAATTTAACGCCAGCATGACGATGGTGGTGGATTACCAATGAAAAAACTCTCGCTCCTTTTACTCTGCGCCTGCAGCGGCGTTGCCCTGGCGGCTGACGATGACATCACCTTCCACGGTACGCTGGTGGCACCGCCTGTCTGTACTATCAGCGGTGGAAAGACCATCGAAGTGGAATTTCGCGATCTCATCATCGACAGCATCAACGGGGACTATGGTCGCAAGGAAGTGAACTATGACCTGAGCTGTGACTCCGCAGTTCGCGATCCCGACTGGAATATGACGCTCACCTGGACGGGGACGCAGACCTCGTACAATGACGCGGCTATCGAAACAGACGTTCCCGGCTTTGGTATTGAGCTTCAGCACGATGGTCAGCGTTTTAAGCTGAATACGCCGCTTGCCATTAACGCCACCGATTTTACGCAAAAGCCGAAGCTGGAAGCTGTGCCGGTAAAATCGGCTGATGCGGTGTTGAGTGATACCACGTTTTCGGCCTGGGCAACATTACGGGTGGATTATCAATGAAGACAGGACGCATTTATTCGCTCGGTTACGCGCTTTTAGCGGGTCTGCTGCTGACTGGTAGTACTCGTACTCTGGCCGTGGACAACAACCTGCATTTTTCCGGCAACTTGTTAAGCCGCTCCTGCACGCTGGTGGTTGATGGCGGAAATCTGGCAGAAGTGCATTTTCCTGCCATCAGCCGTCAGGATCTTATGGTCGCGGGGGAATCCCCGCGCGTTCCGGTGGTGTTTAAGTTGAAAGATTGTAAGGGACCAGCGAGTTACCAGGTGCAGGTGACCCTTACCGGTACGGAAGACAGCGAGCAACCGGGTTTCCTTGCGCTGGATACCACCTCAGCCGCTCAGGGCGTCGGGATTGGGATGGAGACGACCGACGGTGTGCGGGTGTCGATTAACAACCCGACCGGAGCGAAATTTACACTCAGCGATGGCAGCAATGACATTAATTTCAGGGCCTGGCTGCAGGCGAAAAGCGGTCGCGATGTCACGCTCGGTGATTTTACCGCCAACCTGACGGCAACCTTTGAGTATATATAAGATGAAAAAAATACGATTACTGCTTTGCGTCATGCTGGTGCTGTGCTTTAGCCAGGGAGCTCAGGCGAAACTGGGGGGAGTCTATACTGACGTGAAGATCTATTATGGTACGGTTGGCTCAAGGGCAGAACTTAACTTCACCCTTGATTTACTGACCACCAATGGAGTTTATCATGGGGAGTATTATCAGAATGTCGACCATGGCGTGAAGTATGGGGATCTTCCTAATCAGTCGTGGACCGGGCCTGGAAACGTGCCCGCACCCAAAATCACGATCCGTACAGTAGATGATGCATCAGATTCTTTTTGTCCGGGCGTGAACGATATTGATAAAGGTCTGCCCTGGGAATGCACAGTAGCAGGACTGACCATAGAAGTCGACGGTTCAGCAGAGACATGCCCATGGTTGGTGGGGTTGACGGCAAACAGTTCTACACGGGTAATCGATGGTGGTAAATGGATAACGGAATACTATAGGGGGCCGACAGCCTATGAAACAACGTGCCCGAGTGAGCCATTAACGACTTATGATATCTCCTGGAGTGACAGCCGCGTTGAACACACAAAGATTTTGAACCTGAAATCAACAGGGGCCGTTATTGAACAAAACTTATCGACTTACCTGATGAAAGATGGTCAGCTCTGCGATGGCAGTGGAACGGATGAACGCGCCGCCTATTGTCGTTTTGTAAATCAGTTGATGACATTTACTGCTGAAGGATGTGATGACGCTAAAGTGACGGTGGCGCCAACGCAGCACCCTATTACCGATCGACAACTGCACGATATGTTAGTGCGTGTGGATACCAGTAGCAGGCAGCCAATAGACGCCACGTGTCGGTTCCAGTACATATTGAATATGCTGTAGCGCCCAGACTGGATAAGGCGTTCACGCCGCATCCGGCATTTCTTGTCGGATGCGATGCTGACGCATCTTATCCGACCTGCAAATTCCATATCGGTTGTTGCCATTCAGGGCAATTCTGGCGGCAGCCACTCTTCCACTTCAATCAACACTAACAGCGCCGCATCGCCGCCGTACTCTTTCGGTGCCTGGTGAAATGCCATCACATGCGGATGCTGCGCCAGCCACAGCGGCGTTTGCTGTTTTAAAATATGCTTACCGTGCCCGTGCATGACACAGGCACAAAACACATGCTCACGGCGGCAGGCGGCAATCAACGCGCCTAACTCTTGTTTGGCCTGAAGCTGCGTCAGACCATGCAAATCCAAAAACAGTTCTGGCGAATAATCACCACGGCGCAGTTTCTTCGCCTCAAAATGACTGACATCCGGGCGGACATATTTCACCGGGCCTTCGGTATTTAATAACGGTTGAAACTCATCGGAGAAATAATGGCTGGCATCCGCCTGTTCCTGAATCAACCGCTTGACCGGCACTTCGCTGATTTTTTTACGCTGCGGTCGATGGACAATCGTGTCCTGCTTAATCTTGCGAGTGCCCGCCATCAGCTGGCGAAACAGTGCCTGATCCTCCTCGCTGAGTGTTGTTTTCTTTTTCATTTATGCATCTCTATTTTAATTTTCCTACAGTTTACCCGACTCGCAGCGCAATCGATCGGTCAAAACATAATTTTCCTGTGTCATCGCCGCGTGAATGCTGATTTATCGTCATCTTCATGGCAAACTAGCCGCCGAAATTAATGCGACCATGCCCTGGAGGAATACGTGGATAAAATTTTCGTCGATGAAGCAGTAAATGAGCTGCAAACCATTCAGGACATGTTGCGCTGGTCGGTTAGCCGCTTCAGCGCGGCAAATATCTGGTACGGTCACGGCACAGACAACCCGTGGGACGAAGCAGTGCAACTGGTGTTGCCGTCGCTCTACCTGCCGCTGGATATTCCGGAAGATATGCGTAACGCCCGCCTGACCTCCAGCGAAAAACACCGTATTGTTGAGCGCGTGATCCGCCGCGTCAACGAACGCATTCCGGTGGCCTATTTGACTAACAAAGCCTGGTTCTGCGGTCATGAATTTTACGTCGATGAACGCGTACTGGTGCCGCGCTCGCCGATTGGTGAACTGATCAACAATAAATTTGCCGGACTTATCAGCAAGCAACCGCAGCATATTTTAGATATGTGTACCGGTAGCGGCTGCATCGCCATTGCCTGCGCTTATGCCTTCCCGGAAGCGGAAGTCGACGCGGTGGATATCTCTCCCGACGCGCTGGCGGTTGCCGAACAGAACATCGAAGAACACGGTTTGATCCATAACGTCATTCCGATTCGATCCGATCTGTTCCGTGACTTGCCGAAAGTGCAGTACGACCTGATCGTCACCAACCCGCCGTATGTCGATGCGGAAGATATGTCCGACCTGCCAAATGAATACCGCCACGAGCCGGAACTGGGTCTGGCATCTGGCACCGACGGCCTGAAACTGACGCGCCGCATTCTCGGTAACGCGGCAGATTACCTTGCTGATGATGGCGTGCTGATTTGTGAAGTCGGCAACAGCATGGTACATCTTATGGAACAATATCCGGATGTTCCGTTCACCTGGCTGGAGTTTGATAACGGCGGCGATGGTGTGTTTATGCTCACCAAAGCGCAGCTTATTGCGGCACGGGAACATTTTGGAATTTATAAAGATTAAGTAAACACGCAAACACAACAATAACGGAGCCGTGATGGCTGGAAACACAATTGGACAACTCTTTCGCGTAACCACCTTCGGCGAATCGCACGGGCTGGCGCTCGGCTGTATCGTCGATGGTGTTCCGCCAGGAATTCCGCTGACGGAAGCGGATCTGCAACATGACCTCGACCGTCGTCGCCCTGGGACATCGCGCTATACCACCCAGCGTCGTGAACCGGATCAGGTCAAAATTCTCTCCGGCGTTTTTGAAGGCGTCACCACCGGCACCAGCATTGGCTTGTTGATCGAAAACACCGACCAGCGTTCCCAGGATTACAGCGCAATTAAAGACGTTTTCCGTCCGGGTCATGCCGATTACACCTACGAACAAAAATACGGCCTGCGCGATTATCGCGGCGGCGGACGTTCTTCCGCCCGTGAAACCGCCATGCGCGTTGCGGCAGGGGCGATTGCCAAAAAATATCTCGCTGAGAAATTTGGTATTGAGATTCGCGGTTGCCTGACCCAAATGGGCGACATTCCGCTGGAAATCAAAGACTGGTCGCAGGTCGAGCAAAATCCGTTCTTCTGCCCGGACCCGGACAAAATCGACGCCTTAGATGAACTGATGCGCGCGCTGAAAAAAGAGGGCGATTCTATCGGAGCGAAAGTGACCGTTATTGCCAGTGGCGTCCCCGCCGGACTTGGCGAGCCGGTCTTTGATCGCCTGGATGCCGACATCGCCCACGCGCTGATGAGCATCAACGCGGTGAAAGGCGTGGAAATTGGCGATGGTTTTGACGTGGTGGCGCTGCGCGGCAGCCAGAATCGCGACGAAATCACCAAAGAAGGTTTTCAGAGCAACCACGCAGGCGGCATTCTTGGTGGCATCAGCAGCGGGCAGCAAATCATTGCCCATATGGCGCTGAAACCGACCTCCAGCATTACCGTGCCTGGGCGCACCATTAACCGCTTTGGCGAAGAAGTTGAGATGATCACCAAAGGCCGTCACGACCCTTGTGTCGGGATCCGCGCGGTGCCGATCGCTGAAGCGATGCTGGCGATCGTTTTGATGGATCACCTGTTACGGCAACGGGCGCAAAATGCCGATGTGAAGACTGATATTCCACGCTGGTAAAACATGAACAAAACCGCGATTGCGCTGCTGGCCCTGCTTGCCAGTAGCGCCAGCCTGGCAGCGACGCCGTGGCAAAAAATAACCCAACCTGTGCCGGGTAGCGCACAATCGATAGGCAGTTTTTCTAATGGTTGTATCGTCGGCGCTGACACGCTGCCGGTACAGTCCGAACATTATCAGGTGATGCGTACCGACCAGCGTCGCTATTTTGGACACCCGGATCTGGTGATGTTTATCCAGCGACTGAGTAGCCAGGTGAGCAATCTGGGTTTGGGCACGGTGCTGATTGGCGATATGGGGATGCCCGCTGGTGGGCGTTTTAACGGCGGTCACGCCAGCCACCAGACCGGACTGGATGTGGATATCTTCCTGCAACTGCCGAAAAAACGCTGGACCTCCGCGCAGCTCTTGCGCCCGCAGGCACTGGACTTAGTTTCCCGCGACGGCAAACACGTCGTCCCGACGCTGTGGAAGCCGGAAATTTTCAGCCTGATCAAACTCGCTGCGCAGGACAAAGACGTCACCCGCATTTTTGTTAATCCGGCGATTAAACAACAACTTTGCCTTGATGCGGGCACCGATCGCGACTGGTTGCGTAAAGTGCGACCCTGGTTCCAGCATCGTGCGCATATGCATGTACGATTACGTTGTCCTGCCGATAGTCTGGAGTGTGAAGATCAACCTTTACCGCCGCCGGGCGATGGCTGCGGGGCAGAACTGCAAAGCTGGTTTGAACCACCGAAACCAGGAACAACCAAGCCTGAGAAGAAGACACCGCCTCCGTTGCCGCCTTCCTGCCAGGCGCTACTGGATGAGCACGTGATCTAATGGAAACGTTTAATAGCCTGTTTATGGTCTCCCCGCTATTGCTGGGCGTTCTCTTTTTTGTCGCCATGCTGGCGGGATTTATTGACTCGATTGCCGGTGGCGGTGGGTTACTCACCATTCCGGCATTGATGGCGGCGGGGATGTCTCCGGCTAACGCGCTGGCAACCAATAAACTGCAAGCCTGCGGTGGCTCTATTTCCGCTACTATCTATTTTATTCGCCGCAAAGTCGTCAGCTTAAGCGATCAGAAACTCAATATCGCCATGACCTTTGTTGGTTCAATGAGCGGCGCATTGCTGGTGCAGTACGTGCAGGCTGATGTGCTACGGCAGATTTTACCCATCCTGGTGATTTGTATCGGTCTCTATTTCTTGCTGATGCCCAAACTGGGAGAAGAAGATCGCCAGCGCCGGATGTACGGCCTACCTTTCGCGTTAATTGCCGGTGGTTGTGTCGGTTTTTACGATGGATTCTTTGGTCCGGCAGCCGGATCGTTTTATGCGCTGGCCTTCGTTACGCTGTGCGGATTTAATCTTGCCAAAGCCACCGCCCACGCCAAATTACTCAACGCAACCTCAAACATCGGCGGCCTGTTGCTGTTTATTCTCGGCGGCAAAGTGATTTGGGCGACGGGCTTTGTGATGCTGGTGGGGCAGTTCCTCGGCGCGCGCATGGGTTCAAGACTGGTGTTGAGCAAAGGACAAAAGCTGATCCGCCCGATGATTGTTATCGTCTCGGCGGTGATGAGTGCCAAATTACTTTACGATAGCCACGGACAGGAGATCCTCCACTGGTTGGGGATGAACTAATGAACAGTACACACCACTACGAGCAGTTGATTGAAATTTTTAATGGCTGCTTTGCCGATGAATTTAATACCCGTCTGATTAAAGGCGACGACGAGCCGATCTATCTTCCTGCTGATGCGGAAGTACCGTATAACCGAATCGTCTTTGCTCATGGTTTTTATGCCAGCGCCATCCACGAGATTTCGCACTGGTGTATTGCCGGGAAAGCCCGCCGTGAACTGGTTGATTTCGGTTACTGGTATTGCCCGGACGGACGCGATGCCCAGACGCAAAGCCAGTTTGAAGATGTTGAAGTTAAGCCGCAGGCGCTCGACTGGTTGTTCTGCGTGGCGGCGGGATATCCGTTTAATGTTAGCTGCGACAATCTGGAAGGCGACTTCGAACCGGATCGCGTGGTGTTTCAACGGCGGGTACATGCTCAGGTCATGGATTATCTGGCAAACGGTATTCCCGAACGTCCGGCACGCTTCATAAACGCATTACAAAATTATTATCACACGCCGGAACTTACGGCGGAACAGTTCCCGTGGCCGGAAGAGCTCAACTGAAGCCAGCGCCACGTTTTACAATGAGGAAAGAAGATGATCGCGGAGTTTGAATCACGCATTCTGGCATTAATCGACGGTATGGTTGACCATGCCAGTGATGATGAGTTGTTTGCCAGTGGATATTTGCGTGGCCACCTGACATTAGCCATCGCAGAATTGGAAAGTGGTGATGACCACTCCGCCCAGGCGGTGCATACAACCGTTAGCCAGAGTCTGGAAAAAGCCATTGGCGCAGGTGAGTTGTCGCCGCGTGACCAGGCGCTGGTGACCGATATGTGGGAAAACCTGTTTCAGCAGGCTTCACAGCAGTAAGTTGTTGGCGTCTGGAGCACTATGCCTGATGCGACGCTTGCCGCGTCTTATCAGGCCTGCATGTTACCGTAGGTCGGATAAGGCGTTTACGCCGCATCCGACAAACAATGGCAAAGCTGATTACCCGGACTTCACCGTTTTACCTTTCAACAATTTCCGTACCCATAACCGATTCGGGTTTAACGCCGCCAGCGTACTGGCATCCATCGGAATCGGTTCGTCGCTCATCTGCGCCGCCAGAATTTCGGCACACAGTGGGGCAGAACACAAACCACGCGAACCCAAAGCTGCAAGCATAAACAGATCGTCATAAATCGGCGCGCTTACCGCTTCATCTTTCTGTTCCGCCAGCGAGGCATATTCCGCGAGCGTTGCGTCATAATCGGGCACATTTCCCACCATTGGCAGATGATCGCGGGTAGCACAACGCACACCGCAACGAGCCTCTTTTTCACTGACATCGACTTCTGTCGCCCATTGCGCCTGCGGGAAACAATCAATCAACCGCTGGCGATTCTGCAGCTGATCATCTTCACTGTACGCCGTGTCCTCACTACCGCGATGGTAACTGGCACCAATACAATGATGCTGATTCGCCGGATTTTGTGGCGTGAGATAACCGTCATAACACAGCACCTGCCGCAGCTTCGCCAGTTCCGGCGTTGTCGGAATATGGCTAACCTGCCCGGCAACTGAATACACCGGCAGAGGCGATGTTTGGCTGAAACGGCTAATTTGATGCCCGTTCGCCAGTACCACCACGCTATGCATCGTTTGCTGACTATCCGCAAATGTCAGTTGCCACTTATCATCTTTACGGGATAAATCCTTTAACTGATGCTGATAACGAATCTGCAAACCTTGCTGTTCCGCCAGTTCCAACACATTACGGGTAAGTTCTGCCGGACACAGCCAGCCGCCTTGCGGATAAGTGATACCACCACAATTTGTCGCAACACCTGTAACGCCTTTAATCTCATTTGCATCGACCGCCATCGCCAGATCTGCGGGTAAATCCATCGACAACATCTGCGCGATTTTATGCTCGCTTTTCTCATCCCAGCCTAACTGCGTGACGCCGCACCAGTCATGATCAAATTTAACGGGCAATAAATCGTAAAGCCGACGAGCAAAAGTAAACGCATTAGAGAAAAAGCGGTTCAGCGCCTCATCATGTTTGCTCAACAACGGATACAGCGCCCCCTGGCGATTGCCAGAAGCACCCAGCGCAGGGGTATCATCCGCGCAATAAAGCGTTACCTGCCAGCCGCGCCGCAACAGCGCCAGAGACAATAACGCGCTGGCGATACCGCCGCCGATAACTGCGGCTTCCCGTGTGCTGCTACCTGTACGGTTAAACCACGGCGTGGAGGAGGGGAGTGGTAATGTCTGTTCCATCACGCCGCAAAGCATTTCCCGTTTCCGCCCAAAGCCCTTACGCTTTTGCATTGTGAATCCGGCTTCCTGCAAACCGCGACGGACAAATCCGGCAGATGTGAAGGTCGCCAGCGTGCCGCCAGGACGCGCCAGACGTGCCATGGCGTTAAACAGGTTTTGCGTCCACATATCCGGGTTTTTCGCAGGCGCAAAACCGTCCAGAAACCAGGCATCCACTTTTTGATTCAGCGAATCGTCCAGTTGGCTGGTCAGTTCGTTAATGTCGCCAAACCATAAATCCAGCGTTACGCGTCCTTCATCGAGCAATAAACGATGGCAACCGGGCAAGGGTAAAGGCCACTGCGCCTGGAGTTGTTCCGCCCACGGCGCCAGTTCCGGCCAGTGTTGATGCGCTAACGCTAAATCAGCACGGGTGAGGGGAAACTTCTCAAAACTAATGAAATGCAATCGCTGCAATTGTGCCTGCGGATGCGCCTGGCGAAACTGATCAAATGCCTGCCAAAGCGTCAGGAAGTTTAATCCGGTGCCGAAGCCGCTCTCCGCTACCACAAACAGAGGATCTGGATGAGCAGGAAAACGTGCCTCTAATTGGTTACCCCCAAGAAAAACATAACGCGTCTCTTCCAGCCCGTTATCGTTGGAAAAATAGACATCGTCAAAATCTCGGGAAACAGGTGTACCCTCAGCATTAAATTCGAGGTTGGCAGGTTGTATTGAGTAGTGTTTCACGTAAGTTACTCGTCTTACAGGCGGTGGCTCGATCTTAGCGATGTGTGTCAGGCCGCGCAAATTTCTCTATAAATTGTCTGATCGGACTTGTTCGGCGTACAAGTGTACGCTATTGTGCATTCGAAACTTACTCTATGTGCGACTTACAGAGGTATTGAATGAAACGTGCAGTGATTACTGGCCTGGGCATTGTTTCCAGCATCGGTAATAACCAGCAGGAAGTCCTGGCATCTCTGCGTGAAGGACGCTCAGGGATCACTTTCTCTCAGGAGCTGAAGGATTCCGGCATGCGTAGCCACGTCTGGGGCAACGTAAAACTGGATACCACTGGCCTCATTGACCGCAAAGTTGTGCGCTTTATGAGCGACGCATCCATCTATGCATTCCTTTCTATGGAGCAGGCAATTGCAGATGCTGGCCTCTCTCCGGAAGCTTACCAGAATAACCCGCGCGTTGGCCTGATTGCAGGTTCCGGCGGCGGTTCCCCGCGTTTCCAGGTGTTCGGTGCTGACGCAATGCGTGGCCCGCGCGGCCTGAAAGCGGTTGGCCCGTATGTGGTCACCAAAGCGATGGCATCTGGCGTTTCTGCCTGCCTCGCCACACCGTTTAAAATTCACGGTGTTAACTACTCCATCAGCTCCGCGTGTGCGACTTCCGCACACTGTATCGGTAACGCAGTCGAGCAGATCCAACTGGGCAAACAAGATATCGTGTTTGCTGGCGGCGGCGAAGAGCTGTGCTGGGAAATGGCGTGCGAATTCGACGCAATGGGCGCGCTGTCTACCAAATACAACGACACCCCGGAAAAAGCCTCCCGTACTTATGACGCTCATCGTGACGGTTTCGTTATTGCTGGCGGCGGCGGTATGGTCGTGGTGGAAGAGCTGGAACACGCTCTGGCACGTGGCGCTCACATTTACGCTGAAATCGTTGGCTACGGCGCAACGTCTGATGGCGCAGATATGGTTGCTCCGTCTGGTGAAGGCGCAGTTCGCTGCATGAAGATGGCGATGCACGGCGTTGATACCCCAATCGACTACCTGAACTCTCACGGTACTTCAACTCCGGTTGGCGACGTGAAAGAGCTGGCGGCTATCCGTGAAGTGTTTGGCGACAAGAGCCCGGCAATTTCTGCAACCAAAGCAATGACCGGTCACTCACTGGGCGCGGCGGGTGTGCAGGAAGCTATCTACTCTCTGCTGATGCTGGAACACGGCTTTATCGCCCCGAGCATCAACATTGAGGAGCTGGACGAGCAGGCGGCGGGTCTGAACATCGTGACCGAAACAACCGATCGCGAACTGACCACCGTTATGTCTAACAGCTTCGGCTTCGGCGGCACTAACGCCACGCTGGTAATGCGTAAGCTGAAAGATTAATAGGTAGAGTCGGTCGGATAAAACGCGCCAGCGTCGCATCCGACAGCAACGCAAAAGGGAACCTGATGGTTCCCTTTTTCACATCGTTGACAATCGCTGCCGCTTCCAGGCAAACTTCCCGCTTTGTCAATTGCCTTCTGAAAACACGTACGCGACGCACCGTAACCCTGAAAACCAGAGAGATGAGACGGGGACACTCCTCGCCTTGCGCTGCATTCTGGAGTAATGCATGACTGCTGTAAGCCAAACAGAAACACGATCTTCTGCCAATTTTTCACTCTTTCGTATCGCCTTTGCGGTTTTTCTAACTTACATGACCGTAGGGTTACCGTTGCCGGTTATCCCGCTGTTTGTTCATCATGAACTGGGCTATGGCAACACCATGGTCGGGATTGCCGTCGGCATTCAGTTTCTGGCTACGGTGCTGACGCGTGGTTACGCCGGGCGGCTGGCCGATCAATATGGCGCAAAACGTTCGGCGCTTCAGGGGATGTTAGCTTGTGGTCTGGCTGGCGGCGCGTTGCTGCTGGCGGCGCTTTTACCCGTCTCTGCACCGATTAAATTTACTCTGCTGGTTGTCGGACGTTTGATTCTTGGCTTTGGTGAAAGTCAGTTGCTGACAGGGGCTTTGACATGGGGATTAGGCATTGTCGGGCCGAAACACTCTGGTAAAGTGATGTCCTGGAACGGAATGGCCATTTACGGCGCACTGGCAGTCGGCGCACCGCTTGGCTTACTGATTCATAGCCATTATGGTTTTGCCGCACTGGCGCTCACCACAATGGCATTACCCTTACTGGCGTGGGGCTGCAATGGCACAGTACGCAAAGTACCGGCAATGGCGGGAGAACGCCCATCGCTGTGGAGCGTTGTTGGGCTTATCTGGAAACCAGGGCTAGGACTGGCGCTTCAGGGTGTTGGCTTTGCGGTTATCGGGACTTTTGTTTCACTTTACTTTGCCAGCAAAGGATGGGCGATGGCGGGCTTTACGCTCACTGCCTTTGGCGGCGCATTTGTCGTTATGCGCGTGATGTTTGGCTGGATGCCAGACCGTTTTGGCGGCGTAAAAGTGGCGATTGTCTCTCTGCTGGTGGAAACGGTAGGACTGTTGCTGCTCTGGCAGGCGCCGGGGGCGTGGGTCGCGTTAGCTGGCGCGGCGTTAACCGGAGCTGGGTGTTCGCTTATTTTCCCTGCGCTGGGTGTGGAAGTGGTTAAACGTGTTCCTTCCCAGGTTCGCGGTACTGCGCTCGGCGGCTATGCCGCGTTTCAGGATATCGCCCTCGGCGTTTCCGGGCCGCTGGCGGGAGTGCTGGCGACCTCGTTTGGCTACTCTTCGGTATTTCTTGCCGGGGCGATATCGGCGGTGCTGGGGATTATCGTGACGATACTGGCATTTCGCCGGGGTTAACTCACCAGCCAAAACAACATCACAATGATGACGACGAATAATATCCACAAGCTGGGGCGCATTGACATTTTTTGTATCGTGTCAATTAATGGGGTAAAGGGATTGAACAGCGGTTGAATATCACGCGGTTCAATGCCTTTTACCCGCCGCTGATAGAGCTGGTTAAGGATATCCTCGGCCTGTGCAGAAGTCAGGGCTGAATGCGTAGAAAGGCCATACTTTTGCTCAACATAGGTCGATAATACCGTCAGCTCGCTGGCATCCAGTGGCTGTTTTAGCGCCATCTGGAGCGACTCCAGCGTCGGTGTGTGTTGCTGACTTAACGCCTGACGCGCCTGTAACCAGGTGACCAGATGATTAAACTGTTTCGCCGGAATCAACTCGCCATCTTTCACCCCTGAAAGTTCCAGCATCGATTGCCAGATCTGTTTACTGGGTTCCCCCGTGGCTGCCGCGAGTTTTGTGACCAGTTGTTTGAGCGTATTGTGCTCCGCTGGTAATAAAGGTCGATCGGTCGCCTGGCGCTGTTGCGGCTGCGGGATAACCATCTTCCCTTCCTGTAGCAGAGTCAGGACGGTTTTTAACTGCTCTGGTGAGAGTTGATTCAGCGGCGTCTGACCAAAATTATGCCGGATATAATCCGTGACGGCCTGACGATTATTCCCCAGACGTAAATACTCCCCCAATTGAGCCAGAAGTTGGCGGACAGAATAACTTTTTTGCGCAGACAGCAGACGTTGCGCAAGGTTTTGTTCTGCGGCCGGGAAGTGGCGTGAAAGCAAAGGTGAATCACCCGGCAGACCGATGTCGTGCTTTATATTGGCCCACAATTCCGCTCTCTGCTGTTGCGTCAGCGAAGTTATTTTGGTCATCAAACTTTCCAACGCGGTACGTTGCAAGCTGGATAAAGGCTGATTGCCTGCGCCAGACGACAGGTTATCCCCCTGACCTGGTGGTTGCGCAGGTGGAAGGCCTGAAAGAGGTTGTATCATTACGTATCCTTATACCTGAAATCATCGCAAGTATGCCTGGCCGCGAGATTATGGCACACTTGTCCGGTTAACTCTCGTTCTCATACAGGTAGCACAAACGTGAAAATCCTTGTTGATGAAAATATGCCTTATGCCCGCGAATTATTTAGCCGTCTGGGTGAGGTGAAAGCGGTTCCGGGGCGTCCAATTCCAGTCGCTGAACTGGATGATGCAGATGCGCTGATGGTGCGTTCAGTCACAAAAGTGAACGCGTCGCTGCTGACGGGGAAACCGGTAAAATTTGTTGGCACTGCCACGGCAGGGACAGACCATGTTGATGAGGCATGGTTGAAGCAGGCGGGAATTGGTTTTTCTGCGGCACCTGGCTGTAATGCGATTGCGGTAGTGGAATACGTTTTCTCGTCATTGCTGATGCTTGCCGAACGCGATGGATTTTCACTGCATGACCGTACCGTGGGGATTGTGGGCGTCGGTAATGTCGGTCGTCGATTACAGGCGCGGCTGGAGGCGTTGGGGATTAAAACCTTGCTTTGCGATCCGCCACGCGCCGATCGTGGGGATGAGGGAGATTTCCGTTCTCTTGATGAGCTGGTTCAGCACGCGGATATTCTGACTTTCCATACACCGCTCTTTAAAGATGGGCCGTACAAAACGCTACATCTGGCGGATGAAAAATTGATCCGCCGCCTGAAGCCAGGGACGATTTTGATTAACGCTTGCCGTGGCGCGGTCGTTGATAATACCGCGTTATTGACTTGCCTGAACGAAGGCCAGAAGTTAAGCGTGGTGCTGGATGTCTGGGAAGGGGAGCCGGAACTCAACGTAGAACTGTTGAAGAAAGTGGATATCGGCACGCCGCATATCGCCGGTTATACCCTGGAAGGAAAAGCGCGCGGAACCACACAAGTATTTGAAGCATACAGCAAATTTATTGGTCATGAGCAGCACGTTGCGCTGGATACCTTATTGCCAACGCCAGAGTTTGGTCGCATTACGCTGCATGGCTCGCTCGATCAGCCAACGCTGAAAAGGCTGGTGCATTTGGTGTATGATGTGCGCCGCGATGACGCACCGCTGCGTAAAGTCGCCGGGATACCGGGTGAGTTTGATAAACTGCGCAAAAACTACCTTGAGCGCCGTGAATGGTCGTCTCTGTATGTGATCTGTGATGACGCCAGCGCGGCGGCATTACTGTGTAAACTGGGTTTTAACGCCGTTCATCATCCGGCACGTTAATCTCTTCTTCATGCTCTCTGCTGTAATATTGGCAGGGAGCTTTGCTATTTCTGGAGTAAACCACCATGTCTGAAGGCTGGAACATTGCCGTCCTGGGCGCAACTGGCGCTGTGGGCGAAGCCCTGCTTGAAACGCTGGCTGAACGTCAGTTCCCGGTTGGGGAAATTTATGCACTGGCACGTAACGAAAGCGCAGGTGAACATCTGCGCTTTGGTGGTAAGACAATCACCGTGCAGGATGCCGCTGAATTTGACTGGACGCAGGCGCAACTTGCATTTTTTGTCGCAGGCAAAGAAGCGACCGCTGCCTGGGTTGAAGAAGCGACCAACGCGGGTTGTCTGGTGATCGACAGCAGCGGATTGTTTGCTCTCGAACCCGACGTACCGCTGGTGGTGCCGGAAGTGAATCCTTTTGTACTGACGGACTACCGTAATCGCAACGTTATTGCTGTTCCTGATAGCCTGACCAGTCAGTTACTGGCAGCACTGAAACCGTTAATCGATCAGGGCGGTTTGTCTCGTATCAGCGTCACCAGCCTGATTTCTGCCTCCGCCCAGGGTAAAAAAGCGGTCGATGCGTTAGCAGGGCAGAGCGCGAAATTGCTCAACGGTATTCCGATTGATGAAGAAGATTTCTTTGGTCGTCAGCTGGCGTTCAACATGCTGCCGTTACTGCCGGATAGCGAAGGTAGCGTGCGTGAAGAACGTCGTATCGTTGACGAAGTACGCAAAATCCTGCAGGACGAAGGGCTGATGATTTCGGCAAGCATCGTCCAGGCACCGGTATTTTATGGTCATGCTCAGATGGTCAACTTTGAAGCACTGCGTCCGCTGGCGGCGGAAGAAGCGCGTGATGCGTTTGCTCAAAGCGAAGATATTGAGCTTTCTGAAGAGAATGAATTTCCAACGCAGGTGGGCGATGCTTCCGGGTCGCCGCATCTTTCTGTTGGTTGCGTGCGTAATGACTATGGTATGCCGGAACAAATTCAGTTCTGGTCGGTGGCTGATAACGTTCGCTTTGGCGGCGCATTGATGGCAGTGAAGATCGCTGAAAAACTGGTGCAGGAGTACCTGTACTAATGTCCGACCAGCAACAACCGCCAGTTTATAAAATTGCGCTGGGCATTGAGTACGACGGCAGTAAGTATTACGGCTGGCAACGGCAGAACGAAGTCCGCAGTGTGCAGGAGAAGCTGGAAAAGGCGCTCTCCCAGGTGGCGAACGAACCGATTACCGTCTTCTGCGCCGGGCGTACTGACGCAGGTGTACACGGCACCGGGCAGGTTGTGCATTTCGAAACCACCGCGCAGCGCAAAGACGCTGCGTGGACGTTGGGCGTAAATGCGAATTTACCTGGTGACATCGCCGTGCGTTGGGTTAAAGCTGTACCTGATGATTTTCATGCCCGATTTAGCGCCACGGCTCGCCGTTATCGCTACATCATCTACAATCATCGGCTGCGCCCGGCGGTACTGAGTAAAGGGGTAACCCATTTTTACGAACCGCTGGACGCTGAACGGATGCATCGGGCTGCGCAATGCTTGCTGGGCGAGAATGATTTCACCTCGTTCCGTGCGGTGCAGTGCCAGTCCCGAACCCCGTGGCGCAACGTTATGCATATTAATGTCACGCGTCACGGTCCTTATGTGGTGGTAGATATCAAAGCGAATGCCTTTGTACACCATATGGTGAGGAATATTGTTGGCAGCCTGATGGAGGTCGGTGCCCACAACCAGCCAGAGAGCTGGATAGCAGAGCTGTTGGCGGCAAAGGACAGAACGCTGGCGGCAGCAACGGCGAAAGCGGAAGGTCTGTATCTGGTTGCGGTGGATTACCCTGACCGATTTGATCTTCCAAAGCCGCCAATGGGCCCGCTATTTCTGGCGGACTAATGAGAATAATGCTCTGAACATTTCAGGTCGTAGCCAACGCAGTTACGGCCTGAAAGAGTAAGAGCAAAAGGCATAGGCAATTATGGACCTGATTTATTTCCTCATCGATTTTATCCTGCACATTGATGTGCATCTGGCGGAGCTGGTCGCAGAGTATGGCGTCTGGGTTTATGCAATCCTGTTTTTGATTTTGTTCTGTGAAACTGGTCTGGTGGTGACACCGTTTCTGCCGGGAGATTCGCTGTTGTTTGTCGCTGGAGCACTGGCTTCGCTTGAAACCAACGATCTCAATGTTCATATGATGGTCATACTGATGTTAATCGCCGCGATTGTTGGTGATGCAGTCAACTACACCATCGGACGGTTGTTCGGTGAGAAATTATTCAGTAATCCGAACTCGAAAATTTTCCGTCGTAGCTATCTCGACAAAACGCATCAGTTTTATGAGAAACACGGCGGCAAAACCATTATTCTCGCCCGTTTTGTGCCGATCGTCAGAACGTTCGCCCCGTTCGTTGCGGGGATGGGCCACATGTCGTACCGTCATTTCGCCGCTTACAATGTGATCGGCGCGCTGTTATGGGTACTGCTTTTTACCTACGCAGGCTATTTCTTCGGTACAATCCCAATGGTTCAGGATAACCTTAAGCTGCTGATCGTCGGGATTATTGTGGTTTCCATATTGCCGGGCGTCATCGAAATTATCCGTCACAAACGCGCTGCGGCACGCGCCGCAAAATAAAGTAACTCGGCGGTTCGACCACTTTTTTATCCAAAGTTTCGGGCTGTTATGTTTTAATGTGCAACATTGATGGTCTGTTGGGGGCAAAAATGGCATTATGCGTCCCCAAAGATAAAACTGGCATCGAACCAGGTTCAGACAGAAAGGTCCCTAATGAGCTGGATTGAACGAATTAAAAGCAACATTACTCCCACCCGCAAGGCAAGTATTCCTGAAGGTGTGTGGACTAAGTGTGATAGCTGCGGTCAGGTTTTATACCGTGCAGAGCTGGAACGTAATCTTGAGGTCTGTCCGAAGTGTGACCATCACATGCGTATGACGGCGCGTAATCGCCTGCATAGCCTGTTAGATGAAGGAAGCCTTGTGGAGCTGGGTAGCGAGCTTGAGCCGAAAGATGTGCTGAAGTTCCGTGACTCCAAAAAGTATAAAGATCGTCTGGCATCAGCACAGAAAGAAACCGGCGAAAAAGACGCGCTGGTAGTAATGAAAGGCACCCTGTATGGAATGCCGGTCGTTGCTGCTGCCTTCGAATTTGCCTTTATGGGCGGTTCAATGGGATCCGTAGTGGGTGCTCGTTTTGTGCGTGCCGTTGAGCAGGCGCTGGAAGACAACTGCCCGCTTATCTGCTTTTCCGCCTCTGGTGGCGCACGTATGCAAGAGGCGCTGATGTCGCTGATGCAGATGGCGAAAACCTCTGCGGCGCTGGCGAAAATGCAAGAGCGCGGTCTGCCGTACATTTCCGTACTGACCGATCCGACCATGGGCGGCGTTTCTGCAAGTTTCGCGATGCTTGGCGATCTCAATATTGCTGAACCGAAAGCGTTGATCGGCTTTGCCGGCCCGCGTGTTATTGAACAGACCGTTCGCGAAAAACTGCCGCCGGGATTCCAGCGCAGTGAGTTCCTGATCGAAAAAGGCGCGATCGACATGATCGTCCGCCGTCCGGAAATGCGCCTGAAACTGGCGAGCATTCTGGCGAAGCTGATGAATCTGCCAGCGCCAAATCCTGAAGCGCCACGTGAAGGCGAAGTGGTGCCACCAGCACCGGATCAGGAACCTGAGGCCTGATAACTGATAAGGGCAGGGCCGCTGGCTCTGCCCTTTTGCTATTATCCCCGTAATGAATCAGCGGATACCATGATTATCAAACGCACACCTCAAGCCGCGTCGCCTTTGGCTTCGTGGCTTTCTTATCTGGAAAACCTGCACAGTAAGACTATCGATCTCGGCCTTGAGCGCGTAAGCCAGGTGGCAGCGCGTCTCGGCGTTCTGAAACCAGCACCGTTTGTGTTTACCGTTGCGGGTACTAATGGCAAAGGCACAACCTGCCGCACGCTGGAATCGATACTCATGGCGGCAGGGTACAAAGTGGGTGTTTACAGTTCGCCGCATCTGGTGCGTTATACCGAGCGCGTTCGTGTACAGGGTCAGGAACTACCAGAATCGGCTCACACCGCCTCTTTTGCTGAGATTGAATCGGCACGCGGTGATATTTCCCTGACCTATTTTGAATACGGCACGTTGTCGGCGCTGTGGCTGTTTAAACAGGCGCAACTTGATGTGGTAATTCTGGAAGTGGGGCTGGGTGGTCGTCTGGATGCCACCAATATTGTCGATGCTGATGTGGCCGTGGTGACCAGCATTGCGCTGGATCATACCGACTGGCTGGGGCCAGATCGCGAAAGCATTGGTCGCGAGAAAGCAGGGATCTTCCGCAGTGAAAGACCGGCGATCGTTGGTGAACCTGAAATGCCGTACACCATCGCCGATGTGGCGCATGAGAAGGGCGCACTGTTGCGACGTCGAGGCGTAGAGTGGAATTATTCCGTCAGCGACCATGACTGGTCGTTTACCGACGCACACGGTACGCTGGAAAACCTGCCGTTACCGCTTGTCCCACAACCGAATGCCGCAACGGCGCTGGCGGCGCTGCGTGCCAGCGGCCTGGAGGTCAGTGAGCAGGCAATTCGCGATGGTATTGTCAGCGCAATTTTGCCGGGACGTTTCCAGATTGTGAGCGAGTCGCCACGCGTCATTTTTGATGTCGCCCATAATCCCCATGCGGCAGAATATCTTACCGGGCGTATGAAAGCGTTACCGAAAAACGGGCGCGTACTGGCAGTAATCGGTATGCTACATGATAAAGATATTGCTGGGACATTGGCCTGGTTGAAAAGCGTGGTGGATGACTGGTATTGTGCGCCACTGGAAGGGCCGCGCGGTGCCACGGCAGAACAACTGCTTGAGCATTTGGGTTACGGCAAATCATTTGATAGCGTTGCGCAGGCATGGGATGCCGCAATGGCGGACGCTAAACCGGAAGATACCGTGCTGGTGTGTGGTTCATTCCACACGGTCGCACATGTCATGGAAGTGATTGACGCGAGGAGAAGCGGTGGCGAGTAAGTTTCAGAATCGGTTAGTTGGCACAATAGTGCTGGTGGCGCTGGGAGTGATTGTGCTGCCAGGGCTGCTGGACGGGCAGAAAAAACATTATCAGGATGAGTTCGCGGCAATCCCGCTGGTGCCTAAAGCGGGCGATCGCGATGAGCCTGATATGATGCCAGCCGCTACCCAGGCATTGCCGACACAGCCGCCTGAAGGGGCTGCAGAGGAGGTGCGTGCGGGCGATGCTGCGGCACCTTCGCTCGATCCGGCAATTATTGCGGCCAATAATACCGAGTTTGAACCGGAACCTGCACCGGTCGCTCCACCGAAACCAAAACCGGTGGAGCCGCCTAAGCCGAAAGTAGAAGCACCGCCTGCGCCGAAGCCAGAACCGAAACCGGTCGTGGAGGAAAAAGCTGCACCGACGGGTAAAGCCTATGTTGTGCAACTGGGCGCGCTGAAAAATGCCGACAAAGTGAATGAGATTGTTGGTAAATTGCGCGGTGCGGGATACCGGGTTTATACGTCGCCGTCAACGCCAGTACAGGGTAAAATTACCCGTATTCTGGTTGGGCCGGATGCTTCGAAAGAGAAGCTGAAAGGCTCGCTGGGTGAGCTGAAGCAACTTTCTGGCTTAAGCGGCGTGGTAATGGGCTATACGCCGAATTAATACGGTTTTGCCTGATGCGATCTTATCAGGCCCGAACAGGAGCAGCCCTGTAGGTCGGATAAGGCGTTCACGCCGCATCCGACACGTATTGCCCGATGCCGCAAAGGCAAAAAAACCGATGGCGTTGAATATTTTTTCAGCGCCATTTTTATTGATGCGTGGGAAGGAAATCCCTACGCAAACGTTTTCTTTTTCTGTTAGAATGCGCCCCGAACAGGATGACAGGGCGTAAAATCGTGGGACACATATGGTCTGGATTGATTACGCCATAATCGCGGTGATTGCTTTTTCCTCTCTGGTTAGCCTGATCCGTGGCTTTGTTCGTGAAGCGTTATCGCTGGTGACATGGGGGTGTGCTTTCTTTGTCGCCAGTCATTACTACACTTACCTGTCACCCTGGTTTACGGGCTTTGAAGACGAACTGGTTCGAAATGGGATTGCCATCGCGGTACTGTTTATTGCCACACTTATCGTTGGCGCTATCGTGAACTTCGTGATAGGCCAGCTAGTGGAGAAAACAGGGTTGTCAGGCACCGATCGGGTGCTGGGCGTCTGTTTCGGTGCGTTGCGTGGTGTGCTGATTGTTGCTGCCATTCTTTTCTTTCTCGACTCCTTTACCGGAGTGTCGAAAAGCGAAGACTGGAGCAAATCACAGCTGATCCCGCAGTTCAGTTTTATCATCAGATGGTTTTTTGATTATCTGCAAAGCTCGTCAAGTTTCTTGCCCAGGATCTAACGGTTCTGAGATGTGGCTTAACGAGGAAAAAGACGTATGTGCGGTATTGTCGGTATCGCCGGTGTTATGCCGGTTAACCAATCGATTTATGATGCCTTAACGGTGCTTCAGCATCGCGGTCAGGATGCCGCTGGCATCATCACCATTGATGCCAATAACTGCTTCCGTTTGCGTAAAGCGAACGGTCTGGTGAGCGATATATTTGAAGCTCGCCATATGCAGCGTTTGCAGGGCAATATGGGCATTGGTCATGTGCGTTACCCTACGGCTGGCAGCTCCAGCGCCTCTGAAGCACAGCCGTTTTACGTTAACTCCCCGTATGGCATCACGCTTGCCCATAATGGCAATCTGACTAACGCTCACGAGTTGCGTAAAAAGCTGTTTGAAGAAAAACGCCGCCACATCAACACTACTTCCGACTCGGAAATTCTGCTCAATATCTTCGCCAGTGAACTGGACAACTTTCGCCATTACCCGCTGGAAGCCGACAACATTTTTGCCGCCATTGCCGCCACAAACCGCCAGATCCGTGGCGCGTATGCCTGTGTGGCGATGATTATCGGCCACGGTATGGTCGCGTTTCGCGATCCTAACGGCATTCGTCCGCTGGTGTTAGGGAAGCGCGATATTGATGAGAATCGCACAGAATATATGGTCGCTTCTGAAAGCGTTGCGCTCGACACCCTGGGCTTTGAGTTCCTGCGTGATGTCGCTCCTGGTGAAGCGATTTACATCACTGAAGACGGACAGTTGTTTACCCGCCAGTGTGCCGACAATCCGGTCAGCAATCCGTGCCTGTTTGAGTATGTTTACTTCGCCCGCCCGGACTCGTTCATCGACAAAATTTCTGTTTACAGCGCCCGCGTCAATATGGGCACGAAACTTGGCGAAAAAATTGCCCGTGAATGGGAAGATCTGGATATCGACGTGGTTATTCCAATCCCGGAAACTTCCTGCGATATCGCGCTGGAAATCGCTCGAATTCTGGGTAAACCGTACCGCCAGGGCTTCGTCAAAAACCGCTATGTTGGCCGCACCTTTATCATGCCGGGTCAGCAGCTGCGCCGTAAGTCTGTGCGCCGTAAACTGAACGCCAACCGCGCCGAGTTCCGTGATAAAAACGTCCTGCTGGTTGATGACTCCATCGTCCGTGGCACCACTTCTGAGCAGATTATCGAGATGGCACGCGAAGCCGGAGCGAAGAAAGTTTACCTCGCCTCTGCGGCACCGGAAATTCGCTTCCCGAACGTTTATGGTATTGATATGCCGAGCGCCACGGAGCTTATCGCCCACGGTCGTGAAGTGGATGAAATTCGCCAGATCATTGGTGCTGACGGGCTTATCTTCCAGGATCTCAACGATCTGATCGAAGCCGTTCGCGCTGAAAACCCGGATATCCAGCAGTTTGAATGCTCGGTGTTCAACGGCGTCTACGTCACCAAAGATGTTGATCAGGGCTACCTCGATTTCCTCGATACTTTACGTAATGACGACGCCAAAGCGGTGCAGCGCCAGAACGAAGTAGAAAATCTGGAAATGCATAACGAAGGATGACGCCTTCACGCAGGGTGCCGGTCTGGCACCCTGACTTGCAACTCCCGCCGAAATCCTGCAAAGTCTGCCTGCAAGTCTGACAGGGCAACTATTTATGAAACGACTCATTGTAGGCATCAGCGGTGCCAGTGGCGCGATTTATGGAGTGCGTTTATTACAGGTTCTGCGCGATGTCGCAGATGTTGAAACGCATCTGGTGATGAGCCAGGCGGCGCGCCAGACCTTATCCCTCGAAACGGATTTTTCCCTGCGCGAGGTGCAAGCGTTAGCCGATGTGACGCACGATGCGCGCGATATTGCTGCCAGCATTTCTTCCGGTTCTTTCCAGACGTTGGGGATGGTGATTTTACCCTGTTCAATCAAAACCCTTTCCGGCATTGTCCATAGCTATACCGATGGTTTACTGACCCGTGCGGCAGACGTGGTGCTGAAAGAGCGTCGCCCGTTGGTGCTCTGCGTGCGTGAAACACCATTGCACTTAGGCCACCTGCGGTTAATGACTCAGGCGGCGGAAATTGGTGCGGTGATTATGCCTCCCGTTCCGGCGTTTTATCATCGCCCACAATCGCTTGATGATGTGATAAATCAGACGGTTAACCGTGTACTTGACCAGTTTGCGATAACCCTTCCCGAAGATCTCTTTGCCCGCTGGCAGGGCGTATAACTTTGCTGTTGCCCTGTTTCAGGGCAATTTTGCAACCGCGATCAAATCCTCGACATTTTGTTCCTGTCATTGAATCGAAACGCTGCGATTGAACCGTCATACCTGCTATCTTCAACTTCAGGACAATAACGCAACGTCTTATTAACATATTTAACATCGAATGTTTCTGCTGTCGGCAAGATGGCATAAGACCTGCATGAAAGAGCCTGCAACACACAACACAATACACAACATAAAAAAGCCATTTCACTTGAGGGTTATGTATGAAGAAGTCGATTCTCGCTCTGTCTTTGTTAGTCGGTCTCTCCGCAGCGGCTTCCAGCTATGCGGCGCTGCCGGAGACGGTACGTATCGGAACGGATACCACCTATGCACCGTTCTCATCGAAAGATGCCAAAGGTGACTTTGTTGGCTTTGATATCGATCTCGGTAACGAGATGTGCAAACGGATGCAGGTGAAATGTACCTGGGTTGCCAGTGACTTTGATGCGCTGATCCCCTCACTGAAAGCGAAAAAAATCGACGCCATTATTTCGTCGCTCTCCATTACCGATAAACGTCAGCAGGAGATTGCCTTCTCCGACAAGCTGTACGCCGCAGATTCCCGTTTGATTGCTGCCAAAGGTTCGCCGATCCAGCCGACGCTGGATTCACTGAAAGGTAAACATGTTGGCGTGCTGCAAGGCTCCACCCAGGAAGCGTATGCTAATGACAACTGGCGCAGTAAAGGCGTCGATGTGGTGGCCTATGCTAACCAGGATTTGGTCTATTCCGATCTGGATGCAGGTCGTCTGGATGCCGCTCTGCAGGATGAAGTGGCTGCCAGCGAAGGTTTCCTCAAGCAACCCGCCGGTAAAGAGTTCGCCTTTGCTGGCTCATCAGTGAAAGACAAAAAATACTTCGGTGATGGTACAGGCGTAGGGCTACGTAAAGATGATGCCGAACTGAAAGCCGCCTTTGATAAGGCGCTTGGCGAACTGCGTCAGGACGGCACCTACGACAAGATGGCGAAAAAGTATTTCGACTTTAATGTCTATGGTGACTGATACGTCGCAGGGAAGTAGCGCCTGATGGGGAATCATCATGGTGCACGCCAGGTTTGTTGCACTATCGTGGTGCATTGAAATGCATACTTAAGCATTTTTAATGAAAAATAATACGTCTAACGGGGCGGGATATTTTGCCTTGATGGTCAATTTTATGGCACGATAAGTGTAACAAACCTGTAAATATTCCCTATAAAAAGACTGTCAGTTGAGGACATTATGAAAAAACTGGTGCTATCGCTCTCTCTGGTTCTGGCCTTCTCCAGCGCAACTGCAGCGTTTGCTGCGATCCCGCAAAACATCCGCATCGGCACCGATCCGACCTATGCGCCATTTGAATCAAAAAATTCACAAGGCGAACTGGTTGGCTTCGATATCGATCTGGCGAAGGAGTTGTGCAAGCGCATCAATACGCAATGTACGTTTGTCGAAAACCCGCTGGATGCGTTAATCCCGTCCTTAAAAGCGAAGAAGATTGACGCCATCATGTCATCGCTTTCCATTACGGAAAAACGTCAGCAAGAAATTGCCTTCACCGACAAACTGTACGCTGCCGATTCTCGTCTGGTGGTGGCGAAAAATTCCGACATTCAGCCGACAGTCGAGTCGCTGAAAGGCAAACGGGTAGGCGTATTGCAGGGCACCACTCAGGAGACGTTCGGTAATGAACACTGGGCACCAAAAGGCATTGAAATCGTCTCGTATCAGGGGCAGGACAACATTTATTCTGACCTGACTGCCGGACGTATTGATGCCGCGTTCCAGGATGAGGTCGCTGCCAGCGAAGGTTTCCTCAAACAACCCGTCGGTAAAGATTACAAATTCGGTGGTCCGTCTGTTAAAGATGAAAAACTGTTTGGCGTAGGGACCGGCATGGGCCTGCGTAAAGAAGATAACGAACTGCGCGAGGCACTGAACAAAGCCTTTGCCGAAATGCGCGCTGACGGTACTTACGAGAAATTAGCGAAAAAGTACTTCGATTTTGATGTTTATGGTGGTTAATCGCCATCGGTGAAAGAAAGCCCGCTCCCTTCGGGTAACCGGAGGGAGACAAGAGACGGTAATTCACCACACACGACAGGACAGGCAGCATGTTGTATGGGTTTTCAGGTGTTATTTTACAGGGTGCGCTCGTCACGCTGGAGCTGGCGATCAGCTCTGTAGTGCTCGCTGTAATCATCGGTTTAATTGGCGCTGGCGGTAAGCTCTCGCAAAATCGGCTTTCGGGGCTGATTTTCGAAGGGTACACCACGCTGATTCGTGGCGTGCCGGACTTGGTGTTGATGCTGCTGATTTTCTACGGTTTGCAGATTGCGCTAAACACGGTGACGGAGGCGATGGGCGTCGGGCAGATTGATATCGATCCGATGGTCGCTGGTATTATCACTCTCGGTTTTATCTACGGTGCTTATTTTACCGAAACGTTCCGTGGTGCTTTTATGGCAGTGCCGAAAGGGCATATAGAGGCGGCGACGGCGTTTGGTTTTACTCGTGGGCAAGTGTTTCGGCGGATCATGTTTCCGGCGATGATGCGTTACGCCCTGCCAGGCATTGGCAACAACTGGCAGGTGATCCTTAAATCTACCGCTCTGGTTTCGTTACTCGGCCTGGAAGATGTGGTCAAAGCCACGCAACTTGCGGGTAAAAGTACCTGGGAACCGTTCTATTTCGCCATCGTCTGCGGCGTGATTTATCTGGTTTTCACCACCGTTTCCAATGGTGTGCTGCTGTTCCTTGAGCGCCGCTACTCCGTGGGTGTGAAGAGGGCTGACCTGTGATCGAAATCTTACATGAATACTGGAAACCACTGCTGTGGACCGACGGTTATCGCTTTACTGGTGTGGCGATCACTCTGTGGCTGCTTATTTTGTCGGTAGTGATAGGCGGAGTCCTGGCGCTGTTTCTGGCGATTGGTCGCGTCTCAAGTAATAAATACATCCAGTTTCCAATCTGGTTATTTACCTATATTTTTCGCGGTACGCCGCTGTATGTTCAGTTGCTGGTGTTCTATTCCGGCATGTACACGCTGGAGATTGTTAAGGGAACCGAGTTCCTTAACGCCTTTTTCCGCAGTGGCCTGAACTGTACCGTGCTGGCGCTGACGCTTAACACCTGCGCTTACACTACCGAGATTTTTGCCGGGGCAATTCGTTCAGTGCCGCATGGGGAAATTGAAGCCGCCAGAGCCTATGGCTTCTCGACCTTTAAAATGTATCGCTGCATTATTTTGCCTTCTGCGCTGCGTATTGCGTTACCGGCATACAGCAACGAAGTGATCCTGATGCTGCACTCTACTGCGCTGGCTTTCACCGCCACGGTGCCGGATCTGCTGAAAATTGCTCGCGATATCAACGCCGCCACTTATCAACCATTTACCGCCTTCGGCATTGCCGCTGTGCTCTATTTAATTATCTCTTATGTCCTGATAAGCCTGTTCCGTAAAGCGGAAAAACGCTGGTTGCAGCATGTGAAACCTTCTTCAACGCACTGAGAATACGATGTCCGAGAATAAATTAAACGTTATCGATTTGCACAAACGCTACGGCGAACATGAAGTGCTGAAAGGGGTTTCCCTGCAGGCGAACGCCGGAGATGTGATAAGCATCATCGGGTCGTCGGGATCGGGGAAAAGTACCTTTTTACGATGCATTAACTTCCTCGAAAAGCCGAGCGAAGGATCGATCGTGGTTAATGGTCAGACGATCAATCTGGTGCGTGACAAAGACGGTCAACTCAAAGTCGCCGATAAAAATCAGCTGCGCTTACTGCGCACACGCCTGACCATGGTGTTCCAGCACTTCAATCTCTGGAGTCATATGACGGTACTGGAAAACGTCATGGAAGCGCCGATTCAGGTGTTGGGCCTGAGCAAGCAGGAAGCGCGCGAGCGGGCGGTGAAGTATCTGGCGAAAGTCGGGATAGACGAACGTGCGCAGGGTAAATACCCGGTGCATCTTTCCGGCGGTCAGCAACAGCGTGTTTCTATCGCGCGGGCGCTGGCGATGGAACCGGAAGTTTTACTGTTTGATGAACCTACCTCGGCGCTCGATCCTGAACTGGTAGGCGAAGTGTTGCGTATTATGCAGCAACTGGCAGAAGAGGGGAAAACCATGGTGGTAGTGACCCACGAAATGGGCTTTGCCCGCCACGTCTCCACGCATGTAATTTTTCTTCATCAAGGGAAAATTGAAGAAGAGGGTACGCCAGAACAGTTATTCGGCAACCCGCAAAGTCCGCGTCTGCAACAGTTCCTTAAGGGATCGCTGAAATAATTATCTCTCCGGTGGCTAATGCTGCCGGAGTATTTTCCGGGGGAATTTGCGAGTCAGCTTCCGCTGAAATGTAAAAGTTGCAGTCCGCTAAAAATACTTCTGAATTCGCTGTCCAAAGATAAAAACTGCCTGCTGCATTGGGTGTTAATCGTGGTTATTGTCGCGTCATCTTAAATTTGAGGGGTGACGGAACGCCATGACAATATCGGCAACTTCCACGCCGCATGATGCGGTATTTAAATCTTTTTTACGCCATCCAGACACCGCGCGGGATTTTATTGATATTCACCTTCCCGCGCCGCTGCGCAAACTGTGTGATTTAACGACTCTTAAACTGGAACCAAACAGTTTTATTGATGAAGACCTGCGGCAATATTATTCCGACCTCTTGTGGTCTGTGAAAACGCAGGAGGGAGCGGGTTATATTTATGTAGTGATAGAGCACCAAAGTAAGCCGGAAGAATTAATGGCTTTTCGCATGATGCGTTATTCCATTGCGGCAATGCAAAACCATCTTGATGCGGGCTATAAAGAGCTTCCATTGGTGATCCCGATGCTGTTTTATCATGGCTGCAGAAGCCCTTATCCATATTCACTCTGCTGGCTTGATGAATTTGCCGAGCCTGCGATTGCCCGCAAAATATATTCATCAGCGTTTCCGTTGGTGGATATTACCGTGGTGCCGGATGACGAGATTATGCAACATCGCAAAATGGCGCTGTTGGAGTTAATTCAGAAACATATTCGTCAGCGCGATCTGTTGGGATTAGTCGACCAAATTGTTTCGCTGCTAGTTACAGGGAACACTAATGACAGACAGCTAAAAGCCCTGTTTAATTACGTATTACAAACAGGGGATGCCCAGCGTTTCCGTGCATTTATTGGTGAGATAACGGAACGCGCACCACAAGAAAAGGAGAAACTGATGACCATTGCTGACAGATTACGTGAAGAAGGCGCAATGCAGGGCAAACACGAAGAAGCCCTGCGTATTGCTCAGGAGATGTTGGAGAGAGGGTTAGACAGAGAGTTAGTTCTGATGGTGACCAGACTTTCGCCAGACGATCTTATCGCGCAAAGCCACTAATCCTGTAACACTGGGATTAACTGGCGGATGTTTGCAGTAAACCACATCAGCGAACGACATCCGCCAGCGCCTCTTCTAAATCGTACCAGCGAAAAGCGAACCCCGCTTCTTCAAGCCGTTTTGGCAAGGCGCGTTGTCCGCCCAATACCAGAACCGATGATTCCCCCATCAGCAAGCGAATAGCTGTGGCAGGGACGCGCAAAATCGCCGGGCGATGCAGCGCATGACCAAGCGCATGGGCAAATTGTTCATTGTGTACCGGATATGGCGAGACCATATTAAATGGCCCGCGCAGCTCGTTATCCAGCAGCCAGAGAATACCGTTGACCATATCATCAATATGAATCCAGGCCAGATACTGCCGACCGGAGCCTATCGGACCGCCCAGGCCAAGGCGAAACGGAGGCAGCATTTTGCCGAGGATACCGCCATCCGAAGCCAGTACTACGCCGGTACGCAGCAGGCACACTCGTGTTTTGTCGCTTTGCGCCCGACAGGCAATTTCCTCCCAACGGGCGCAGAGTTTATGGGTAAATTCGTTATGTGGCGGTTCTTCTTCAGTGACCACGACTTCACCTAAGTCACCATAATATCCCGCCGCCGAGCCTGAAATGAGCACTGACGGCGGCGTGTCGCTGGCGTTAATCAAATCCACCAGTTTTTGCGTGATATTCCAGCGGCTTTGGCAGAGGCGATCTTTTTGCTCGCGAGTCCAGCGTTTATCAGCAATCGGTTCTCCGGCCAGGTTGATTACTGCATCAACGCTGTTGAGGTTGCTTTGATCGGCAAGCCCTTGCCATAGTGTCACTCGGGAGCCGAGAACGGAACTGGCTTTCTGCGGGTTACGCGTTACCACCGTTACCTGATGACCCAGTTCCAACAAGCGTGGGATTAAATGGCGACCAATTAATCCTGTCCCTCCGGTGATCACTATATTCATGCAGCCTCCCGATATAGCGGTTAACGCTGCCAGCTCAAGGTCATGGATACCGAATCGGCATAGCGCAGCGCGTGAAGTTTATCGATCTCCACTTCAGCATACGTCACCCAGTGATGTTCACGTGCGATATCGAGCACATCCTGAGTTAATTTCTCCAGCAAAGAGAAACGGTTATTCTCTACGTGTTGAATGATGTTTTTGGTAACGGTACGATAATTCAGCGCGTCATTAATATCTTCGCTGGTACGCGCTTTATCAGCGGGGTAATGGATCGTCACGTTGATAACGATATCCTGACGGTTGTTAATCTCTTCGTCTTTAATTCCGATAAATGTACGTAAGCGAAGGTTCTTTATACGAATAATCGCGGCAGTTTGTGCCATTGCAGGTTCTCCGTTGTTTTATTTAGGATTAAATAATACACGAGAACCAGGTTCTGTTAACTATTCGAAATCTCATCATTTACTTGTGCTTTTAGTAGCGCCTGCCCGGTAGCAGGACGTGAGCGGATTCGTTCATACCAGTTTTTTACTGCCGGATACATTGCGAGATCAATTCGCTGGCGAGTCCAGGCATTAACCCACGGCCAGCAGGCAATATCTGCAATGCTGTAGTTTTCACCGCCCAGCCAGGGCGAGTTTTCCAGGCGCTTATTCAGCACATGATACAGACGCTGAGTTTCAACCTGATAACGCTCAATTGCATAGGGAATAGTCTGTGGCGCTGCATGATTAAAATGGTGATTTTGCCCGAGCATCGGCCCCAGGCCTCCAACCTGCCAGAATAACCACTGTAATGTGGCGGCGCGCTCACGCGGTTCATGACCTAAAAATAGCCCTGTTTTTTCCGCCAGATACAACAAAATTGCACCTGACTCAAAGAGGCTTAATGGTTCACCGCCGTCAGTCGGGGCATGATCAACAATCGCCGGAATTTTATTGTTGGGCGAAATGCGCAAAAACTCCGGGCGAAACTGACCACCTTTACCGAGGTCAACTTTGATTAAGCGATAATCCAGTCCCGCCTCTTCGAGAAACAACGTAATTTTGTGACCATTCGGCGTTGGGGCGAAATAGAGATCGATCATTGCAGCTCCGGTTATCTAATAATCTGAACACATCAAGTATAGAAAGCGCAGCGACTTGTGTAAGTTTTCATCAAGTAACCGTGACAAAAAGGCTCTATAGTTTGATAGCAAGCCCATTTATCGCTGAGGACATAATGAGTAAACCTGCAATCACGCTGTGGTCAGATGCCCATTTTTTCTCCCCTTATGTGTTATCCGCCTGGGTGGCGTTGCAGGAGAAAGGCCTGCCTTTTCATATAAAAACCATCAACCTCGACAGCGGTGAACATTTGCGGCCGACGTGGCAAGGTTACAGACAGACACGGCGCGTGCCGTTGTTACAAATTGATGATTTTGAGTTAAGTGAATCCTCTGCCATTGCAGAATATCTGGAGGATCGTTTTGCGCCGCCGACCTGGGAGCGCATTTATCCGCTTGATTTGCAAAATCGGGCGCGAGCACGGCAGATTCAGGCCTGGCTACGCAGCGATCTGATGCCCATCCGCGAAGAGCGTCCGACGGATGTTGTCTTTGCTGGTGCGAAAAAAGCGCCATTAACGGTGGAGGGAAAGGCCAGTGCAGAGAAACTGTTCGCGATGGCAGAACATTTACTGGCGCATGACCAGCCGAATCTGTTTGGTGAGTGGTGTATTGCAGATACTGATTTGGCGTTAATGATTAACCGCCTGGTATTACAGGGTGATGAGGTGCCGGAACGTCTGGTGGATTATGCAGCATTCCAGTGGCAGCGGGCTTCAGTTCAGCTTTTTATTGCACTTTCGGCGAAGCAATCTGGCTGATAGAGGCGATAGAATCCAGTATCATAGCTTACGTTTTTTCGACGAGGAGTGAGTGATGAAACTGATGTTTGCATCGGACATTCATGGGTCGTTACCGGCGACGGAACGTGTTCTGGATTTGTTTGCCCAGAGCGGAGCTCAGTGGCTGGTGATTCTTGGCGATGTGCTGAATCATGGCCCGAGAAACGCCCTGCCTGAAGGGTATGCGCCAGCCAAAGTAGCCGAACGGCTGAATGAGGTGGCGCATAAAGTTATCGCCGTGCGCGGCAACTGCGATAGCGAAGTGGATCAGATGCTGCTGCACTTCCCTATAACCGCACCGTGGCAACAGGTATTACTGGAAAAGCAACGTCTGTTTCTGACGCATGGTCATCTGTTTGGCCCGGATAATCTGCCGGCTTTAAACCAGAACGACGTGCTGGTGTACGGTCATACCCATCTACCAGTGGCGGAACAGCGGGGTGAAATTTTCCACTTTAACCCCGGTTCGGTAAGCATTCCGAAAGGCGGCTATCCGGCGAGCTATGGCATGTTGGATGATGACGTACTAAGCGTAATCGCACTCAATGATCAAAGTATCATTGCGCAGATCGCGATTAATCCGTAATTTACTCCACAACTCAAAATGCGCCGTAAGAGCGCCAGAAAAAGAAGGTTTCCTGATAATGGAACAGCGTCGTTTGGCAAGTACTGAATGGGTGGATATTGTCAATGAAGAGAACGAAGTCATTGCACAAGCCAGCCGGGAACAAATGCGGGCACAGTGTCTGCGTCATCGTGCAACTTATATCGTCGTGCATGATGGCATGGGCAAAATTCTTGTGCAGCGTCGTACCGAGACAAAAGACTTTTTACCCGGCATGTTAGATGCGACCGCTGGTGGTGTGGTCCAGGCCGATGAGCAACTGCTGGAATCCGCACGTCGCGAAGCGGAAGAAGAGTTGGGCATTGCTGGTGTCCCCTTTGCCGAGCACGGGCAGTTCTATTTCGAAGATAAAAATTGCCGTGTCTGGGGCGCGCTGTTCAGTTGTGTCTCTCACGGTCCATTCGCCCTCCAGGAAGATGAAGTCAGTGAAGTTTGCTGGCTAACGCCGGAAGAAATCACCGCACGTTGCGATGAGTTTACTCCAGACTCGCTGAAAGCTCTGGCGTTGTGGATGAAGCGCAATGCCAAAAATGAAGCCGTAGAGACTGAAACGGCAGAATGAAAAAAGAGCCGCAATTGCGGCTCTTAACATTTTTAATGGTAGCCCATTAACTGAGCGCCGATCACCACGACGCTGGACATAATAAATAGCAGTCCAAGCAGTGTCGCACCCACTTTCAGCCAGTTACGGAAGTCCACCCGGCAAACGCCGAGCGTCGCCATTAGCGAAGCCGAGGTCGGGTAAATGATGTGGCTGAAGCCATCGCCAAACTGGAACGCCAGCACGGTAACCTGACGGTTAACACCGACCAGATCGCCAAGCGGTGCCAGTAACGGCATGGTTAGCGCAGCCTGACCAGAACCGGATGTCACGAAGAAATTGAATACCGCCTGGAAGAGCAACATAAACCAGGCCGCGACAGCGTTATCCAGACCGCTAATGGCATTGGCAATGCTGTTGAGGATAGTATTCAGCACGCTGGCCTCACCAGCTTCACCGTTACCCACCAGAAGCAAAATCCCTTTGGCGAAACCCACCAGCAGGGCAGGGGCGATCATCATGCGCGCGCCTTCGGTAAAGGATGAAGCCATGGTATTTACCGTCATGCCGTTAAGACGGAAGACAACGCCGATGATGCCAATCACCAGCCCCATAGTGAAGAACTGGCTGGCGATTTCTGGAATAAACCAGGCATTAACGATCACCCCCCAAATCACCCAGATCATAACGGCGGTCAGGACAATCAATACCAGCCAGTCACCAAAGGTAAACGGACGTTGTTCAACGTCAGCCTGCTTTTCACGGAAGAAGCGATCGGAATCATGCACGCGTGACAACAGAGGATTCTTTTTCACTCGTGAGGCGTAAACCATGGTAAAGATCAGGCCAATCAGAGTGGCGATAACCCACACCACAATGCGCAGGCCGGAGCCGGAAAGCACCGGAACGCCAGCAATCCCCTGGGCGACAACTACGCAGAACGGGTTCATCCACGAGCTGGCAAAACCGATTTGAGTGGCGATATAGGTCACCAGGACGGTAGTAATACTGTCATAACCCAGTCGTACCATTAGCGGGGCAATGATAATGGCAAAGGCGACGGCCTCTTCCCCCATGCCGAACACCGCACCACCGAGCGAAAAGAGAATAAACAACGCAGGAATAAAGAGAATTTCATTCCCTCGAGTATGGCGGATAAGCGCCAGGATGCCGTTATCAATGGTTCCTGTACGCATCACGATGCCAAATGCACCGCCAATCACCAGCATAAACATGATGATGCCAACGGCTGTCCCGTATTTCGAGCCGGAGGTTAACCCTTCAAACGGGAAGTTCATCAGGCCTGGACGTTCATCTCCGGTCGAGAACAGTTGTACGCGGTGATACTCAGGTTCGCCGGCCTCGTTGGTCAGAATGCGAAATGAGTGAGGGTCTACGACTTTGCGTGTTTTCGTCTGACCATCAACCTGGTACTGCACTTCCTGACTGTCAAACATCCCCACCGGAACAACCCATGTGGCGAGGCTGGTTAAAATAGCGACAAAAAAGATAATCACCAGCGTATCGGGCATTGCCCATCTTCTGGTTGGTTTGGATTCAGTTATTGCGGACATAGCGCAAATTTTCCCTTGCACAAGACAAAGTGGTAAGTATGCAAAGTGATATGGCGCAATTCATTGATGCAGCGCAGTTAAGCAAGATAATCAGAAAGGAGTAATGCAAATTAAGAGAATAAAAAACCGGAAATAGTGACTATTTCCGGTTCAGATATCCACAGCGCAAGGCTGCGGATTATGACGAGATTACTGCTGCTGTTGTGCAGACTGAATCGCAGTCAGCGCGATGGTGTAGACGATGTCGTCAACCAGAGCGCCACGGGACAGGTCGTTAACCGGCTTGCGCATACCCTGCAGCATCGGCCCGATGGAGATCAGGTCGGCAGAACGCTGTACCGCTTTGTAGGTGGTGTTACCGGTGTTCAGATCCGGGAAGATGAACACGGTAGCGCGACCTGCAACCGGAGAGTTCGGTGCTTTAGATTTCGCAACGTCAGCCATTACCGCAGCGTCGTACTGCAGCGGACCGTCGATCATCAGGTCAGGACGTTTTTCCTGCGCCAGACGAGTTGCTTCGCGAACTTTTTCTACGTCGCTACCTGCACCAGAAGTACCGGTGGAGTAGGAGAGCATAGCAACACGCGGTTCGATACCGAAGGCCGCAGCGGAGTCTGCGGACTGAATCGCAATTTCTGCCAGCTGTTCTGCGGTCGGATCCGGGTTGATCGCACAGTCACCGTAAACGTAAACCTGTTCCGGCAGCAGCATGAAGAACACGGAAGATACCAGGGAGCTGCCCGGTGCAGTTTTGATCAGCTGCAGCGGCGGACGGATGGTGTTTGCGGTGGTGTGAACAGCACCGGAAACCAGACCGTCAACTTCATCCTGTTCCAGCATCAGCGTACCGAGAACCACGTTGTCTTCCAGCTGTTCGCGGGCAACGGTTTCGGTCATACCTTTGTTCTTACGCAGTTCGACCAGACGAGCAACATAGCTTTCGCGAACCACTTCTGGATCAACGATTTCGATGCCTGCGCCCAGTTCTACGCCCTGAGACGCTGCAACGCGGTTGATCTCTGCCGGATTACCCAGCAGAACGCAAGTTGCGATACCACGTTCAGCACAGATAGCGGCTGCTTTAACCGTACGCGGTTCGTCGCCTTCCGGCAGAACGATACGTTTGCCCGCTTTGCGCGCCAGTTCAGTCAGCTGATAACGGAACGCTGGCGGAGACAGGCGACGGCTGCGCTCGGAAGTGGCAGTCAGAGAATCGATCCAGTCAGCGTTGATGTAGTTAGCAACATATTCCTGAACTTTCTCGATACGCTCATGATCGTCAACCGGAACTTCCAGGTTGAAGCTCTGCAGGCTCAGAGAAGTCTGCCAGGTGTTGGTGTTCACCATAAATACCGGCAGGCCGGTAGCGAAAGCACGTTCGCACAGTTTAGAAATGCGCGCGTCCATTTCGTAGCCGCCAGTCAGCAGCAGGGCACCGATTTCTACGCCGTTCATTGCAGCCAGGCAAGCGGCAACCAGCACGTCAGGACGGTCTGCGGAAGTCACCAGCAGAGAACCGGCACGGAAGTGCTCCAGCATGTGCGGAATGCTGCGTGCGCAGAAAGTTACGGATTTAACGCGGCGAGTGTTGATGTCGCCTTCGTTGATGATGGTCGCATTCAGGTGACGCGCCATATCGATCGCACGGGTTGCGATCAGATCAAAGCTCCACGGCACAGCGCCGAGAACCGGCAGCGGGCTGGATTCTTGCAGCTTCGCCGGATCAACATTGTTGACTTTAGCTTTGGAAGAGTCGTCGAAAATCTCGGACAGATCCGGGCGAGTACGCCCTTGTTCATCAACCGGTGCGTTCAGTTTGTTAACGATAACGCCGGTGATATTGGTGTTTTTTGCACCGCCGAAGCTGTTGCGGGTCAGTTCGATACGCTCTTTCAGCTGTTCCGGGGTGTCAGTGCCCTGAGACATAACGAAGACGATTTCCGCATTCAGCGTTTTGGCGATTTCGTAGTTCAGAGACTGGGCAAACTGGTGCTTACGTGTCGGGACCAGACCTTCAACCAGAACCACTTCAGCGTCTTTGGTGTTAGCGTGGTAGTTCGCGACGATCTCTTCCATCAGCACATCTTTTTTATTGCTGGAAAGCAGACCTTCAACGTAACTCATTTTCAGCGGTTCAGCGGCTGTCGTGGTGGAAGAATTCGCACGCACAATAGTCGTTGTCTGATCGGGCGCATCGCCACCGGTACGCGGCTGAGCGATAGGTTTGAAAACGCTCAGACGAACGCCTTTGCGTTCCATTGCACGGATCACGCCAAGACTGACGCTGGTCAGACCGACGCTGGTTCCGGTAGGGATCAGCATAATAATACGGGACACGGTTTATCCTCTTTCGTTACCGCCGGTTTGGCGGGTTACAAAACAGCACCGCCAGCAGGGCTGGCGGTGTGGAATCAGGCGGTCAGGCGGCAGGCGTCTTGCGCGATAACCAGCTCTTCGTTGGTTGGGATCACAACAGCAGGGCGGGTGCCTTCTTTGTTGATGAAACCAGATTTGCCGAAACGTGCAGCCAGGTTGCGTTCATGATCAACTTCAAAGCCCAGCACGCCCAGTTTGCCCAGAGACAGTTCACGAACCATCGCGGCATTTTCACCGATACCACCGGTGAATACAACTGCGTCCAGACGACCATCCATCAGTGCAGTGTATGCACCGATATATTTCGCCAGACGGTGGCAGTAAACGTCCATTGCGCGCTTCGCGTCTTCTTTAGTCGCGTAGTTGTCTTCAACATAGCGGCAGTCGCTGGTGACTTCGGTCAGACCCAGCAGGCCAGACTCTTTGGTCAGCATTTTGTTGATTGCGTCAACGCTCATGCCCAGGGTGTCGTGCAGGTGGAAGATGATAGCCGGGTCGATATCGCCAGAGCGAGTACCCATTACCAGACCTTCCAGCGGGGTCAGACCCATAGAGGTGTCAACGCATTTACCGTTGCGGATAGCAGAAACGGAACCACCGTTGCCCAGGTGGCAGGTGATGATGTTCAGCTCTTCTACCGGTTTGTTCAGCATTTTTGCCGCTTCCTGGGTTACATAGAAGTGGCTGGTGCCGTGCGCGCCGTAACGACGGATGCCGTGCTCTTTGTACAGGTTGTACGGCAGAGCGTAGAGGTAAGACTCTTCCGGCATAGTCTGGTGGAACGCAGTGTCAAATACCGCAACGTTTTTGTCTTTCAGCTGCGGGAAAGATTTCAGAGCTTCTTCGATACCGATCAGGTGAGCCGGGTTGTGCAGCGGTGCAAAAGAAGCCGCATCTTTGATACCCTGAATAACAGACTCATCGATCACTACAGAGCTGGTATACTTCTCGCCGCCGTGTACGATACGGTGACCGATAGCGGTCAGCTGCGCAGAAAGTTCTGGTTTTTGTGCCAGAATATTATTAACGATAAAGTTGAGCGCTTCGCTGTGAGCGGCGCCTGCACCTAAAGCCGCTTCTTGTTTATTGCCGTCCATTTTCCATTTGATGCGTGCTTCGGGCAGGTGGAAACATTCGGCTAAACCAGAAAGGTACTCTTCACCATTTACAGCATCGATGATTGCAAATTTCAGTGAAGAACTACCGCAGTTCAGAACCAGTACTAACTTACTCGACATGGAAGTACCTATAATTGATACGTGGCTAAAAAAACGTCAGGGAGCCATAGAGCGTAGCGCATGATGACACCGACATTTATGATTAACATCATGCACTGCAAATTTTTTTTGCATGATGGAATAAATATCTTGAGTCTATGCCATTTTGCGTAATTTTCAGCCAATGGCATAATGTATATGAATTTGACGACTCAATGAATATGTACTACTTAGGCCTTCAGGCTGCTAAAGGATACCTGATAGTGGGTATGGAAGACAAAATGTTTTGAACGTTGTCCCGCTGAGTTGTGAATTTGCACAAATTTTTGAATCTTTATATGTGAAGTTGAGGTGAAGCATGTCAACGCCGGATAATCGTTCTGTTAATTTTTTTAGCTTGTTTCGCCGGGGACAGCATTACTCAAAGACGTGGCCGCTGGAAAAACGCCTTGCCCCGGTCTTTGTTGAAAATCGCGTTATCAAGATGACGCGCTATGCGATTCGTTTTATGCCGCCGATTGCTGTGTTCACTCTCTGCTGGCAAATTGCACTAGGCGGTCAGCTTGGGCCGGCTGTTGCTACTGCGTTGTTCGCCCTGAGTTTGCCGATGCAGGGGCTATGGTGGCTGGGCAAACGTTCTGTTACGCCATTACCACCAGCGATCCTGAGTTGGTTTTATGAGGTTCGCGGTAAATTGCAGGAGGCCGGGCAAGCATTAGCACCCGTAGAAGGCAAGCCTGATTATCAGGCATTAGCTGACACGCTTAAGCGCGCCTTCAAACAACTGGATAAAACTTTCCTTGATGATTTGTAATTGACCCCTGATTACGCATATAAAAGAAGGCAGACATCGGCCTTCTTTTTTTTTCACCGTAGTAAAGTGATACAGGAGTCAACAATGGAAATGACCAACGCGCAACGTCTTATTTTGTCTAACCAGTACAAAATGATGACTATGCTCGATCCGGCAAATGCTGAACGTTATCGTCGTCTGCAAACAATCATTGAACGCGGTTATGGATTGCAGATGCGTGAACTGGATCGTGAGTTTGGCGAGCTGAAAGAAGAAACCTGCCGCACTATCATCGACATTATGGAGATGTATCACGCACTGCATGTCTCCTGGTCTAATTTGCAGGATCAACAAGCTATCGATGAACGCCGTGTCACTTTCCTCGGCTTCGACGCTGCCACCGAAGCACGTTATCTCGGTTATGTACGCTTTATGGTTAATGTCGAAGGGCGTTACACCCATTTTGATGCCGGGACTCACGGCTTTAATGCCCAGACGCCAATGTGGGAGAAATACCAACGCATGTTGAACGTCTGGCATTCTTGCCCGCGTCAGTATCATCTGAGCACAAACGAAATTAATCAAATCATTAACGCCTGAGGAGGCTTGCGTGCGGTGCAAAGGTTTTCTGTTTGATCTTGATGGTACGCTGGTAGATTCCCTGCCTGCGGTAGAGCGGGCGTGGAGCAACTGGGCGAGACGCCATGGATTAACGCCGGAAGAAGTGCTGGCTTTTATTCACGGTAAACAGGCAATAACGTCTCTGCGCCATTTTATGGTGGGGAAATCGGAGGCGGAAATTGCTGCAGAGTTTACGCGTCTGGAGCAAATTGAGGCTACGGAAACCGAAGGAATTTCTGCACTTCCTGGGGCAATCGCCTTACTCAATCATTTGAATAAAGCGGGTATTCCATGGGCGATTGTGACTTCAGGTTCAATGCCAGTTGCACGAGCGCGCCACAAAGTAGCCGGACTTCCTGCACCGGAAGTATTTGTTACTGCGGAGCGGGTGAAACGTGGGAAACCAGAGCCCGACGCGTATCTGTTAGGCGCGCAACTGCTGGGTCTTGCACCACAAGAATGCGTGGTGGTGGAAGACGCTCCCGCAGGTGTGCTTTCTGGCCTGGCAGCGGGATGCCATGTTATTGCGGTTAATGCACCGGCAGACACCCCACGTCTGAATGAGGTAGATTTGGTTCTCCATAGTCTGGAGCAAATTACTGTGACCAAACAGCCAAATGGCGATGTTATTATTTCGTGAAACACCTAATCATGATTTAGCCCCGTCTCGTCGGGGCTTTTTTGTGGCAGAATCAAGCCATCCCCCTCAATTAACAAGGATAAGTTGTGAACGGTGAATTGATCTGGGTTCTCTCATTACTGGCCGTTGCCATAGTCCTGTTTGCAACAGGCAGAGTGCGTATGGATGCGGTCGCTTTGTTTGTTATTGTCGCGTTTGCATTAAGCGGAACGCTGACGGTCCCCGAAGTTTTTTCCGGCTTTTCCGATCCTAACGTTGTGCTGATCGCCGCCCTGTTTATTATTGGCGATGGTTTAGTCCGTACCGGCGTTGCCACCGTGATGGGGACATGGCTGGTCAAAGTGGCCGGCAACAGTGAAATCAAAATGCTGGTTTTACTGATGTTAACTGTCGCGGGTCTTGGCGCATTTATGAGTTCAACTGGCGTCGTCGCTATCTTTATTCCCGTGGTGTTAAGCGTTGCCATGCGTATGCAAACGTCGCCATCGCGCCTGATGATGCCGCTAAGTTTTGCCGGGCTGATTAGCGGCATGATGACGCTGGTGGCGACGCCGCCTAACCTGGTGGTGAACAGCGAACTGCTACGCGAGGGTTATCACGGGTTTAGTTTCTTCAGCGTAACCCCTATCGGCCTGGTCGTATTGGTACTCGGCATCTTATACATGCTGGTGATGCGTTTTATGCTGAAAGGGGATTCCCAGACCCCGCAGCGCGAAGGCTGGACGCGTCGCACCTTCCGCGATCTTATTCGTGAATACCGTCTTACCGGGCGTGCGCGCCGTCTGGCTATTCGCCCCGGTTCGCCGATGATCGGTCAACGGCTGGACGACCTTAAATTGCGTGAACGCTATGGCGCAAACGTCATTGGTGTTGAACGCTGGCGGCGTTTTCGTCGTGTTATTGTGAATGTGAACGGGGTTTCTGAATTTCGCGCGCGTGACGTTTTGCTTATTGATATGTCAGCGGCTGACGTCGATCTCCGGCAATTTTGCAGTGAACAATTACTGGAGCCGATGGTTTTGCGCGGCGAGTATTTTTCCGATCAGGCTCTTGATGTCGGTATGGCAGAGATTTCATTAATTCCTGAGTCAGAGCTTATTGGTAAATCGGTTCGCGAAATCGGCTTTCGTACCCGCTACGGGCTGAATGTCGTGGGGCTGAAACGCAATGGCGTGGCGCTGGAAGGTTCGTTGGCGGATGAACCTCTGCTGCTGGGCGATATTATTCTGGTGGTTGGTAACTGGAAACTGATCGGTATGCTGGCAAAACAGGGCCGCGATTTTGTGGCGCTGAATTTACCGGAAGAAGTGAGTGAAGCATCACCCGCACACAGCCAGGCGCCACATGCCATTTTCTGTCTGGTGCTGATGGTGGCGTTAATGCTGACCGATGAAATTCCTAACCCTGTTGCCGCTATCATTGCCTGCCTGCTGATGGGGAAATTCCGCTGTATCGATGCCGAAAGTGCCTATAAATCCATTCACTGGCCGAGCATTATTTTGATCGTTGGGATGATGCCGTTTGCTGTGGCATTACAGAAAACCGGTGGTGTCGCGCTGGCGGTGAAAGGGCTGATGGACATCGGCGGCGGTTACGGGCCGCATATGATGCTGGTCTGTTTGTTTGTCTTGTCGGCAGTTATTGGGTTATTTATCTCTAATACCGCGACGGCGGTGTTGATGGCTCCGATTGCACTGGCTGCTGCAAAAACAATGGGCGTATCACCTTATCCGTTCGCAATGGTCGTGGCGATGGCTGCATCCGCCGCTTTTATGACGCCAGTTTCTTCACCCGTTAACACACTGGTTTTAGGCCCGGGGAATTACAGCTTCAGTGACTTTGTGAAGCTGGGAGTACCGTTCACCATTATCGTGATGGTGGTTTGTGTGGTGATGATCCCGATGTTGTTTCCATTTTGACGAGAGCCTGATGTCACATCCGTCGCTTATTGCCTGATGCGACGCTGGCGCGTCTTGTCAGGCTGTGTCGGCTGGTATCTGGCTGCTTACAGCGGTGAATCCTGGCTAATCTCATCGAGCGAAAGATGAAAGCTGGGAACAAATACCTCCATGAAGTAGTCCATCTCCTGGCTGCGGCGCGCTTCAAGCGTCGCTTCCAGTCGCGTTTTTGCCAGTAAAAATTCATTATTTCCGGCTGCGAGTTCTTCCAGGCATTTCAGATATGCACACAGCGCATCCGCCTGTTTAACCAGTGACTTTTCTTCATCGCTATACGCATTTTCATCGATTAATGGCGCAAAAATATCCCGCAGCTCCTCCGGAACCATATCGACAAGTTTTTGCTGAGCGATTTTCTCAATGGCTTTATATTCCTGGGCGATTTGCGAGTTGAAGTATTTCACCGGAGTAGGGAGATCGCCCGTGAGCACTTCAGAGGCATCGTGGTACATCGCCAGAAGTGCGATGCGTTCTGCATTCACCTGTCCGCCAAATTTGCGATTCTTGATGGCTGCCAGCGCATGGGCGACCATCGCTACCTGCAAACTGTGTTCGGACACATTTTCCGTCCGCACGTTGCGCATTAGCGGCCAGCGGTTAATGAGTTTCAGGCGGGAGAGGTGGGCAAAAAAATGGCTCTGTTTCATAGTGACCTTACGAGTGATGATATCCTGAGGTCATTGTGGAGGGATAACACTGCCGGATGCAATCTCCGGCAGTGAATTTAAGATTACAACTGATGATAACCGGAAAGGAAACGAGCGAACTTGCTCAAGGACAGTTCGATATCATCAACACGCGGCAGCGTGACAATGCGGAAGTGATCCGGCCATGGCCAGTTAAATGCAGTTCCTTGTACCAGCAGAACTTTTTCCTGTAACAGGAAATCCAGTACCATCTTCTGATCGTCGTGAATATTAAAGCGTTTGGCGTCGATTTTCGGGAACATGTACAGTGCGCCGCGCGGCTTCACGCAGGAAACACCTGGAATGTCGTTAATCAATTCCCAGGCGCGATTACGCTGCTCGTAAAGACGTCCACCCGGCATGATAAACTCGCTGATGCTCTGATAGCCGCCGAGTGCGGTCTGTATTGCGTGTTGTGCGGGAACGTTAGCGCACAGTCGCATTGAGGCCAGCATTTCCAGACCTTCGATGTAGCCTTTGGCGTGTTTTTTCGGCCCGTTCAGTACCATCCAGCCCTGACGGAAGCCTGCAACACGATACGTTTTCGACAGTCCGTTAAAGGTAATAGTCAGCAAGTCAGGAGCTAACGGCGCAATCGAGTGATGCTCAGCGTCGTCATAGAGGATTTTGTCGTAAATTTCATCGGCGAAGATAATGAGATTATGTTGACGCGCAATCTCCACAATCTCCATCAAAAGTTCTTTGGAATATACTGCGCCGGTTGGGTTGTTCGGGTTGATAATAACAATGCCGCGCGTGCGTGGCGTAATTTTGGCGCGAATGTCATCAAGATCCGGGAACCAGTCAGAGGATTCATCGCAAAGATAGTGCACTGCTTTACCGCCGGAGAGCGAAACTGCCGCTGTCCATAGAGGGTAATCAGGCGCAGGAACCAACATTTCGTCCCCACTGTTCAGCAATGCCTGCATTGCCTGAACGATAAGCTCTGATACACCATTGCCAATGTAAATATCTTCCACGGTAACATCACGCATACCGCGAGCCTGGTAGTGCTGCATGATGGCTTTACGCGCGGAGTAAAGACCTTTGGAATCGCAATAGCCCTGAGCTGTCGGGAGGTTGCGTATCACGTCAACCAGGATTTCATCGGGTGCGTCAAAACCGAACGGCGCTGGGTTGCCGATGTTCAGTTTCAGTACCTTGTTACCTTCTTCTTCCAGGCGTTTTGCTTCTTTCAGCACCGGACCACGGATGTCGTAACAGACATTCTCTAATTTGCTGGATTTTTCAATGGGGGACATGAATCTTGACCTTTTTGCTGTTATCGCCACTCCCTGCCGTGGAAGTCAGCTTAGAACAATGTACTCCCCCGAGGCGGCGTTTTGAAGTTCTGCAGAACAAGATTTTGCTGGCAGAGAAAGAGGAATTGTGCTGTTAATAACTTAATTATCGCAAAATAATAAGATGCATATACTTAATAAGTGATGTTTGGTAGTGATTTATTCTGAATATCAATTCAGAGTATGGTTTTTTTGTCTGATAGATAAATGTGTAAAATTTCTTCGGCTTAAGAAATCACGAACATAAAGCATTCATGATATTTTCGTTATAAGTGAAAAATTAACGAGTAGTGATTGCCGATGTGTCGTATAGGTGATGACGGGGGAAATTATTGTTAAGAGGAATTAATGAATGCGGGTGATGCTAATTAATTATTATTTAATATTCAAAAAGGCTTTGTTGTGCATATTAATAATAGAAGATTACTTTGCCTAACATAACATAACTTTGCATCAGATAATTCGCAATGACCCTTATAAATAAAAGGGTTTTAGGGTAAAATGCCTACTTTAATGACGGAGCACCTGCTTTTGATGCAGCCTCATCCTCGCTGTTTGTACGCGTACACGTATTAGCCGCGCTGCTGCGAGGGAGTGGAGCAGGGAGCAACATTTACATTTACATAAACTCTCGCATGTCATAAATAGAAAAGAGTGAGTAACTTAATAGATATGCGATCCCTGAAGATATATTCTGTGATCTACTTCAGGCATTATAACGGAACAATGTGAGCCACATTTTTAGTGCAACTCATATGCATTTTTACTTTCATCCGGGTTCCGGATGAAACTGCCAGGGAGGCACATTACAAATGGAATTGCTTGTTTGTGTGTGCACAGCATTAACCAGCTCAGTATGAGCCGCCAGTAAGTGATAATATATGATAAGTGCAAATCGTCCGATAATTAACCTCGACCTCGATCTGCTGAGAACATTTGTTGCTGTTGCCGATCTGAACACTTTTGCTGCTGCAGCTGCCGCTGTGTGTCGTACTCAGTCCGCTGTTAGCCAGCAAATGCAACGTCTGGAACAACTCGTTGGGAAAGAACTGTTCGCTCGGCATGGTCGCAACAAACTGTTAACTGAACATGGCATTCAGCTTCTTGGTTACGCCAGGAAAATCCTGCGTTTTAATGATGAGGCTTGCTCATCATTGATGTTCAGTAATCTTCAGGGCGTGTTAACTATCGGTGCTTCAGATGAATCTGCTGATACGATCTTACCTTTCCTGCTTAATCGCGTAAGTTCGGTTTATCCGAAACTTGCGCTGGATGTCCGCGTTAAACGCAATGCCTATATGGCAGAAATGCTGAAGTCCCAGGAAGTGGATTTAATGGTTACCACTCATCGTCCTGATACCTTTAAGGCGTTGAACCTGCGTACTTCGCCAACGCACTGGTATTGCGCTGCGGAATATGTGTTGCAAAAAGGCGAGCCGATCCCACTTGTGCTACTGGATGACCCTAGTCCGTTCCGTGACATGGTTCTGGCAACGCTCAATAAAGCGGAGATTCCATGGCGCCTGGCGTATGTTGCCTCCACATTACCGGCTGTTCGTGCTGCAGTAAAAGCGGGTCTTGGCGTGACAGCAAGACCGGTTGAGATGATGAGTCCGGATCTGCGCGTTTTGAGCGCGGTAGACGGTTTACCTCCACTCCCAGATACCGAATATTTGCTGTGCTATGATCCGTCCAGCAATAATGAGTTGGCGCAGGTGATATACCAGGCAATGGAGAGTTATCACAACCCATGGCAATACAGCCCGCTGACTCCCCAGGAGGGGGACGATTCCCTGTTGATAGAAGGGGATTACGAATAATCGTCTGGCAATAACAATTTCTGATGATAAGTTTGTAAAAATAAGCCACTGGTGATTAATAAAACGCCAGTGGCTTTTTTTACAATAAATCCTTAAGAATTTTCCTCACGGCGAACAAAAGTGTTCATTTTTCAATCATCAGCCATTCTCCACGCTTACGAACAAAAAATCGCCTGAAAAAAATCTCCTGCTACAATGATGTTAAAAAATACGTAAAATTATTGCTGTGTTTTTGTTATGGATTAACAAAAGCGTGTCACAGATCAAGAAAATACTCTCTTTTGGGGGGAGGAATCGACACAAATTCCTGTCAAAATAGACCCGTATTTTTTCCATTGCTTCACAACGGACACGATTCAACAACATCTAATTTTCCTGGAGTTGTCAACAATCTGGGGCTATAGGGCATTAAATGCAAAAGTTGTTGATATCATGTAAATTAATGTGAAGAAACCTTTGTTAAAGTTGACAAAAGGTTATAGAAAGGAGTAAAAGACCACATCAATTAGCTGTATAAAATAGTTTCTACAGTGATTGTAAGGTTTTTTTTATTCCTCCCCATGAATCGATGTGGCGTCCATCTGCCGTGAAGAGCAGTGAGTCTGGCGCTACTTTTGATGAGTAAGCAATGAGTATGTCAACATCCACTGAAGTCATCGCTCATCACTGGGCATTCGCTATCTTTCTTATCGTTGCCATTGGCCTGTGTTGCCTGATGCTGGTAGGCGGTTGGTTTTTAGGCGGTCGCGCACGCGCGAGGTCGAAAAACGTGCCGTTTGAATCAGGTATCGACTCGGTCGGCTCCGCCCGCTTACGCCTGTCTGCCAAGTTTTATCTGGTGGCCATGTTCTTCGTTATCTTCGACGTTGAGGCGCTGTATCTGTTCGCATGGTCAACTTCCATTCGCGAAAGCGGCTGGATTGGCTTTGTAGAAGCGGCAATTTTTATTTTTGTGTTACTGGCTGGTCTGGTTTATCTGGTGCGTATTGGCGCGCTGGACTGGACGCCCGCGCGTTCTCGCCGCGAGCGTATGAACCCGGAAACGAACAGTATCGCTAATCGTCAACGCTAACCGCGAGGCATTAAGATGGATTATACGCTCACCCGCATAGATCCCAACGGTGAGAACGACCGTTACCCCCTGCAAAAGCAGGAGATCGTAACCGACCCTCTGGAGCAAGAAGTTAACAAAAACGTGTTTATGGGCAAGCTCAATGACATGGTTAACTGGGGTCGTAAAAACTCAATTTGGCCGTATAACTTCGGTCTTTCCTGCTGTTACGTTGAGATGGTGACCTCATTTACTGCGGTGCATGACGTGGCGCGTTTTGGCGCAGAAGTATTGCGTGCTTCGCCGCGTCAGGCTGACCTGATGGTGGTAGCAGGAACCTGCTTTACCAAAATGGCACCGGTTATTCAGCGTCTGTATGACCAGATGCTGGAGCCGAAATGGGTTATCTCCATGGGAGCCTGTGCCAACTCTGGCGGTATGTACGACATTTATTCCGTTGTACAGGGCGTTGATAAATTCATTCCGGTTGATGTGTATATCCCGGGGTGTCCGCCGCGTCCGGAAGCGTATATGCAGGCACTGATGCTGTTGCAGGAATCTATTGGTAAAGAACGTCGCCCGCTCTCCTGGGTCGTTGGCGATCAGGGCGTTTATCGCGCCAATATGCAATCAGAGCGCGAACGCAAGCGCGGTGAACGCATTGCCGTTACCAACCTGCGCACCCCTGACGAGATTTAATTTGCGCCTGTCGGCAAAGGTATTTTTCTTCGCTTATTCCTAAATCTATTGCGCGAAGCCACGCCGACAGTCACCACGGACCATATGCAATGGTGAACAATATGACCGACTTAACCGCGCAAGAACCCGCCTGGCAGACCCGCGATCATCTTGATGATCCGGTGATAGGCGAACTGCGCAACCGTTTTGGGCCGGATGCCTTTACTGTTCAGGCGACTCGCACCGGGGTTCCCGTTGTGTGGATCAAGCGTGAACAATTACTGGAAGTTGGCGATTTCTTAAAGAAACTGCCGAAACCTTACGTCATGCTGTTTGATTTACACGGCATGGACGAACGTCTGCGCACCCACCGCGAAGGGCTACCTGCTGCGGATTTTTCTGTTTTCTACCATCTGATTTCCATCGATCGTAACCGCGACATCATGCTGAAGGTGGCGCTGGCTGAAAACGACCTGCACGTACCGACCTTTACCAAATTGTTCCCGAACGCTAACTGGTATGAGCGTGAAACCTGGGATCTGTTTGGCATTACTTTCGACGGTCACCCGAACCTGCGCCGCATCATGATGCCGCAAACCTGGAAAGGTCACCCGCTGCGTAAAGATTACCCGGCGCGCGCAACCGAATTCTCGCCGTTTGAGCTGACCAAAGCCAAACAGGATCTGGAGATGGAAGCCCTGACCTTCAAACCGGAAGAGTGGGGGATGAAGCGCGGCACCGAAAACGAGGACTTCATGTTCCTCAACCTCGGTCCGAACCACCCGTCGGCACACGGGGCTTTCCGTATCGTTTTGCAACTCGACGGCGAAGAGATTGTCGACTGCGTACCAGACATCGGCTACCACCACCGTGGCGCGGAGAAAATGGGCGAACGCCAGTCATGGCACAGCTACATTCCGTATACCGACCGTATCGAATACCTCGGCGGCTGCGTTAACGAAATGCCTTATGTGCTGGCGGTAGAGAAACTGGCCGGAATTACCGTGCCGGATCGCGTTAACGTGATTCGCGTAATGCTTTCCGAACTGTTCCGTATCAATAGCCACCTGCTGTACATCTCGACCTTTATTCAGGACGTCGGCGCAATGACGCCAGTATTCTTCGCCTTTACCGATCGTCAGAAAATTTACGATCTGGTGGAAGCAATCACTGGTTTCCGTATGCACCCGGCGTGGTTCCGTATTGGCGGCGTAGCGCACGACCTGCCACGTGGCTGGGATCGTCTGCTGCGTGAGTTCCTCGGCTGGATGCCGAAACGTCTGGCGTCTTACGAGAAAGCGGCGCTGCAAAACACCATTCTGAAAGGCCGTTCCCAGGGCGTTGCCGCCTACGGTGCGAAAGAGGCGCTGGAGTGGGGCACCACCGGTGCTGGCCTGCGAGCCACCGGGATCGACTTCGACGTGCGTAAGGCGCGTCCTTATTCTGGCTATGAAAACTTCGACTTTGAAATCCCGGTGGGTGGTGGCGTTTCTGACTGCTACACCCGCGTAATGCTGAAAGTGGAAGAGCTGCGCCAGAGCCTGCGCATTCTTGAGCAGTGCCTCAACAACATGCCGGAAGGCCCGTTCAAAGCGAATCACCCGCTGACTACGCCGCCGCCGAAAGAGCGCACGCTGCAACATATCGAAACCCTGATCACCCACTTCCTGCAAGTGTCGTGGGGGCCGGTGATGCCTGCCAATGAATCCTTCCAGATGATTGAGGCGACCAAAGGGATCAACAGTTACTACCTGACCAGCGACGGCAGCACCATGAGTTATCGCACCCGTATCCGCACGCCGAGTTATGCGCACTTGCAGCAAATTCCGGCGGCGATCCGTGGCAGCCTGGTGTCTGACCTGATTGTTTATCTGGGCAGTATCGATTTTGTTATGTCAGATGTGGACCGCTAATTATGCACGAGAATCAACAACCACAAACCGAGGCTTTTGAGCTGAGTGCGGCAGAGCGTGAAGCGATTGAGCACGAGATGCACCACTACGAAGACCCGCGTGCGGCGTCCATTGAAGCCCTGAAGATCGTTCAGAAGCAGCGTGGCTGGGTGCCGGACGGTGCGATCCACGCGATCGCTGACGTTCTGGGTATTCCGGCGAGCGATGTCGAAGGCGTGGCAACATTCTACAGCCAGATCTTCCGCCAGCCAGTTGGTCGCCATGTGATCCGTTATTGCGACAGCGTGGTCTGTCACATCAACGGTTACCAGGGCATTCAGGCGGCGCTGGAGAAAAAACTGAACATCAAACCAGGGCAAACGACGTTTGACGGTCGCTTTACGCTGCTGCCAACCTGCTGCCTGGGGAACTGTGATAAAGGGCCGAACATGATGATCGATGATGACACTCACGCGCATCTGACCCCGGAAGCGATCCCTGAACTGCTGGAGCGGTATAAATGAAAAACATTATCCGTACTCCCGAAACGCATCCGCTGACCTGGCGTCTGCGTGATGATAAACAGCCAGTGTGGCTGGATGAATACCGCAGCAAAAACGGTTACGAAGGGGCACGTAAGGCGCTGACCGGACTTTCTCCGGACGAAATCGTTAATCAGGTAAAAGACTCCGGCCTGAAAGGGCGCGGCGGTGCAGGCTTTTCTACTGGCCTGAAGTGGAGCCTGATGCCGAAAGGCGAATCCATGAACATCCGTTACCTGCTGTGTAACGCCGATGAAATGGAGCCGGGCACCTATAAAGACCGCCTGCTGATGGAACAACTGCCGCACCTGCTGGTGGAAGGTATGCTCATCTCCGCGTTTGCGCTGAAAGCTTACCGTGGCTACATCTTCCTGCGTGGCGAATATATTGAAGCGGCAGTGAATCTGCGCCGTGCCATTGCTGAAGCGACCGAAGCGGGTCTGCTTGGCAAAAACATTATGGGAACAGGTTTTGATTTTGAACTGTTTGTCCATACCGGGGCAGGGCGCTACATCTGCGGTGAAGAAACAGCGTTAATCAACTCCCTGGAAGGGCGTCGCGCTAACCCGCGTTCAAAACCGCCATTCCCGGCAACCTCCGGCGCATGGGGTAAACCGACCTGCGTCAACAACGTCGAAACCCTGTGTAACGTTCCGGCAATCCTTGCTAACGGCGTGGAGTGGTATCAGAACATCTCGAAAAGCAAAGATGCTGGCACCAAGCTGATGGGCTTCTCCGGTCGGGTGAAAAATCCGGGTCTGTGGGAACTGCCGTTCGGCACTACCGCACGCGAGATCCTCGAAGATTACGCCGGTGGTATGCGTGACGGCCTGAAATTCAAAGCCTGGCAGCCAGGCGGCGCGGGCACCGACTTCCTGACCGAAGCGCACCTTGACCTGCCGATGGAATTCGAAAGTATCGGTAAAGCGGGCAGCCGTCTGGGTACGGCGCTGGCGATGGCGGTTGACCATGAGATCAACATGGTATCGCTGGTGCGTAACCTGGAAGAGTTTTTCGCCCGTGAATCCTGCGGCTGGTGTACACCGTGCCGTGACGGTCTACCGTGGAGCGTGAAAATTCTGCGTGCGCTGGAGCGGGGTGAAGGTCAGCCGGGCGATATCGAAACACTTGAGCAACTGTGTCGATTCTTAGGCCCGGGTAAAACCTTCTGTGCCCACGCACCTGGTGCGGTGGAGCCGTTACAGAGCGCCATCAAATATTTCCGCGAAGAATTTGAAGCGGGAATCAAACAGCCGTTCAGCAATACCCATTTGATTAATGGGATTCAGCCGAACCTGCTGAAAGAACGCTGGTAACCGAATTTCGATTAACGCTCAGTCTCTGACTGAGAAAACTGGAAGCATGCTAATGGCTACAATTCATGTAGACGGCAAAGAATACGAGGTCAACGGAGCGGACAACCTGCTGGAAGCTTGTCTGTCTCTGGGTCTCGATATTCCTTACTTTTGCTGGCATCCGGCGCTGGGAAGCGTCGGTGCTTGCCGCCAGTGTGCGGTGAAGCAATACCAAAACGCGGAAGACACGCGTGGTCGCCTGGTGATGTCCTGTATGACACCGGCTTCCGATGGCACCTTTATTTCCATTGACGACGAAGAAGCGAAACAGTTCCGTGAAAGTGTGGTCGAGTGGTTAATGACTAACCACCCGCACGACTGTCCGGTATGTGAAGAAGGCGGTAACTGCCACCTTCAGGATATGACCGTGATGACCGGGCATACCTTCCGTCGCTACCGTTTCACCAAACGTACCCACCGCAATCAGGATCTGGGGCCGTTCATCTCTCATGAAATGAACCGCTGCATCGCCTGTTACCGCTGTGTGCGTTACTACAAAGATTACGCTGACGGTACGGATCTGGGCGTTTATGGCGCGCACGACAACGTCTACTTCGGTCGCCCGGAAGATGGCACCCTGGAAAGCGAATTTTCCGGTAACCTGGTCGAAATTTGCCCGACCGGCGTATTTACCGACAAAACGCACTCCGAGCGTTACAACCGTAAATGGGATATGCAGTTTGCGCCGAGCATCTGCCAGCAATGTTCCATCGGCTGTAACATCAGCCCTGGTGAACGTTACGGCGAACTGCGTCGTATCGAAAACCGTTACAACGGTACGGTAAACCACTACTTCCTCTGCGACCGTGGTCGTTTCGGTTACGGCTACGTCAACCTGAAAGATCGTCCGCGTCAGCCGGTACAGCGTCGTGGCGATGATTTCATTACCCTCAACGCCGAACAGGCAATGCAGGGCGCAGCAGATATTCTGCGTCAGTCGAAGAAAGTCATCGGCATCGGCTCTCCGCGCGCCAGCGTAGAAAGCAACTTTGCGCTGCGTGAGCTGGTGGGCGAAGAAAACTTCTATACCGGTATCGCTCACGGTGAGCAGGAACGTCTGCAACTGGCGCTGAAAGTGTTGCGTGAAGGCGGCATTTATACTCCGGCTCTGCGCGAAATCGAATCTTACGATGCGGTACTGGTACTGGGCGAAGACGTTACCCAGACCGGCGCACGCGTCGCGCTGGCGGTGCGTCAGGCGGTGAAAGGTAAAGCACGCGAAATGGCGGCAGCACAGAAAGTGGCTGACTGGCAGATTGCGGCAATCCTCAACATCGGTCAACGTGCGAAGCATCCGCTGTTTGTTACCAACGTTGATGACACCCGTCTGGATGATATCGCGGCGTGGACTTACCGCGCACCGGTTGAAGATCAGGCGCGTTTAGGATTTGCCATCGCCCATGCGCTGGATAACTCCGCGCCAGCGGTTGACGGTATCGAGCCTGAGCTGCAAAGCAAAATCGACGTCATCGTGCAGGCTCTGGCTGGTGCGAAGAAACCGTTGATTATCTCCGGGACGAACGCCGGTAGCACAGAAGTGATTCAGGCGGCGGCTAACGTGGCGAAAGCCCTGAAAGGTCGCGGCGCTGACGTAGGTATCACCATGATTGCCCGTTCCGTCAACAGCATGGGGCTGGGCATTATGGGCGGCGGTTCGCTTGAAGAAGCGTTAACCGAACTGGAAACCGGACGCGCCGACGCGGTGGTGGTGCTGGAAAACGATCTGCATCGTCACGCTTCCGCAACCCGCGTGAATGCTGCGCTGGCTAAAGCACCGCTGGTGATGGTGGTTGACCATCAACGCACGGCGATCATGGAAAACGCCCATCTGGTGCTTTCCGCCGCCAGCTTTGCTGAAAGCGACGGTACGGTTATCAACAACGAAGGTCGCGCTCAACGTTTCTTCCAGGTCTACGACCCGTCCTATTACGACAGCAAAACGGTCATGCTGGAAAGCTGGCGCTGGCTGCACTCGCTGCACAGCACCCTGCTGAGCCGTGAAGTGGACTGGACGCAGCTCGACCATGTGATTGATGCCGTTGTGGCGAAAATCCCGGAGCTGGCGGGTATCAAAGATGCCGCGCCGGATGCGACATTCCGCATTCGTGGTCAGAAACTGGCTCGTGAGCCGCACCGTTACAGTGGTCGTACCGCCATGCGCGCCAACATCAGCGTTCATGAGCCGCGTCAGCCGCAGGATATTGACACCATGTTCACCTTCTCGATGGAAGGTAACAACCAGCCGACCGCGCACCGTTCACAAGTGCCGTTTGCCTGGGCGCCGGGCTGGAACTCCCCGCAGGCGTGGAACAAATTCCAGGACGAAGTGGGCGGCAAACTGCGCTTTGGCGATCCGGGTGTGCGTCTGTTTGAAACCAGCGAAAACGGTCTGGATTACTTCACCAGCGTACCGGCACGCTTCCAGCCGCAGGCAGGGAAATGGCGTATCGCGCCGTACTACCACCTGTTTGGCAGCGATGAACTGTCACAGCGTGCTCTGGTCTTCCAGAGCCGTATGCCGCAGCCGTACATCAAACTTAACCCGGCAGATGCCGCGAAGTTGGGTGTGAACGTGGGTACACGCGTCTCCTTTAGTTACGATGGCAATACGGTCACGCTGCCGGTTGAAATCGCCGAAGGGCTGACGGCAGGGCAGGTGGGCTTGCCGATGGGGATGTCCGGCATTGCTCCAGTGCTGGCTGGCGCGCATCTTGAGGATCTCAAGGAGGCACAACAATGAGTTGGTTATCACCGGAACTGATTGAGATCCTGCTGACCATCCTCAAAGCGGTGGTGATCCTGCTGGTGGTTGTCACCTGCGGGGCATTCATGAGCTTTGGCGAACGTCGCCTGCTGGGTCTGTTCCAGAACCGTTATGGACCTAACCGTGTTGGCTGGGGCGGTTCGCTCCAGCTGGTCGCGGACATGATCAAAATGTTCTTTAAAGAAGACTGGATCCCAAAATTCTCGGATCGCGTCATCTTTACCCTGGCACCGATGATTGCCTTTACCTCGCTGCTGCTGGCCTTTGCGATTGTGCCAGTCAGTCCGGGTTGGGTGGTTGCCGACCTGAATATCGGGATTTTGTTCTTCCTGATGATGGCAGGTCTGGCGGTCTACGCGGTGCTGTTTGCGGGCTGGTCAAGTAACAACAAATACTCGCTGTTGGGTGCGATGCGTGCTTCTGCGCAGACCCTGAGCTACGAAGTGTTCCTCGGGCTTTCCCTGATGGGCGTGGTGGCGCAGGCCGGTTCATTCAACATGACCGACATCGTCAACAGCCAGGCGCATGTGTGGAACGTCATCCCGCAATTCTTTGGTTTTATTACCTTTGCCATCGCAGGCGTGGCGGTGTGTCACCGTCATCCGTTTGACCAGCCGGAAGCCGAGCAGGAACTGGCGGATGGTTACCACATTGAATATTCCGGTATGAAGTTCGGTCTGTTCTTCGTGGGTGAATACATCGGGATTGTGACCATCTCTGCACTGATGGTGACGCTGTTCTTCGGTGGCTGGCAAGGCCCGTTGTTACCGCCATTCATCTGGTTCGCGCTGAAAACCGCGTTCTTTATGATGATGTTCATTTTGATTCGTGCGTCGTTACCGCGTCCGCGTTATGACCAGGTAATGTCCTTCGGCTGGAAAATCTGCCTGCCGCTGACGCTGATCAACTTGCTGGTAACGGCGGCTGTCATTCTCTGGCAGGCGCAATAAGGGGCAATAAGACCATGACCTTAAAAGAATTGTTAGTAGGTTTCGGCACCCAGGTTCGTAGTATCTGGATGATCGGCCTGCATGCGTTCGCCAAACGCGAAACGCGAATGTACCCGGAAGAGCCGGTCTATCTGCCGCCCCGTTATCGTGGTCGTATCGTTCTGACCCGCGACCCGGACGGCGAAGAGCGTTGCGTAGCCTGTAACCTCTGCGCGGTAGCCTGCCCGGTTGGCTGTATCTCGCTGCAAAAAGCAGAAACCAAAGACGGTCGCTGGTATCCGGAATTTTTCCGCATCAACTTCTCACGCTGCATTTTCTGTGGTCTGTGCGAAGAAGCCTGTCCGACCACGGCGATCCAGTTAACCCCGGATTTCGAAATGGGGGAATACAAGCGCCAGGATCTGGTTTACGAGAAAGAGGATCTGCTGATCTCCGGTCCGGGCAAATACCCGGAATATAACTTCTACCGGATGGCAGGTATGGCAATCGACGGCAAAGATAAGGGCGAAGCAGAGAACGAAGCCAAGCCTATCGACGTCAAGAGCCTGTTACCGTAAGGAGAGGGGCAATGGAGTTCGCTTTTTATATCTGTGGCCTGATAGCCATACTTGCGACCTTGCGAGTGATCACCCATACCAATCCGGTGCACGCACTGCTGTACCTGATTATTTCGCTGCTGGCGATTTCCGGAGTGTTCTTCTCACTGGGCGCTTACTTCGCCGGTGCGCTGGAAATTATTGTCTACGCCGGTGCCATTATGGTGCTGTTCGTGTTCGTGGTGATGATGCTCAACCTGGGCGGTTCGGAAATCGAACAGGAACGCCAGTGGCTGAAACCGCAGGTGTGGATTGGTCCGGCAATTTTGTCGGCCATCATGCTGGTGGTGATTGTTTACGCCATTCTCGGTGTTAACGATCAGGGTATCGACGGTACGCCAATCAGTGCTAAAGCAGTGGGTATTACGCTGTTCGGGCCTTACGTACTGGCGGTTGAACTGGCTTCTATGCTGCTGCTGGCTGGTCTGGTTGTCGCCTTCCACGTCGGTCGTGAAGAGCGTGCGGGTGAAGTGCTGAGCAATCGTAAAGACGACAGCGCGAAAAGAAAAACGGAGGAGCGCGCATGATCCCCTTACAACATGGACTGATCCTCGCGGCAATCTTATTCGTTCTTGGCTTAACCGGTCTGGTTATCCGTCGCAATCTGCTGTTTATGCTGATTGGTCTGGAAATCATGATTAACGCCTCCGCGCTGGCCTTTGTGGTCGCCGGTAGCTACTGGGGCCAGACCGACGGTCAGGTGATGTACATTCTCGCCATCAGCCTCGCGGCGGCGGAAGCGAGTATCGGCCTTGCGCTGCTGCTGCAACTTCACCGTCGTCGCCAGAACCTGAACATCGATTCAGTAAGTGAGATGCGCGGATGAACATGCTTGCCTTAACCATTATTTTGCCATTGATTGGCTTCGTCCTGCTGGCGTTCTCCCGTGGGCGCTGGTCTGAAAACGTCTCGGCGATCGTGGGCGTTGGCTCTGTAGGCCTGGCGGCGCTGGTAACTGCCTTTATTGGCGTCGATTTCTTCGCTAATGGCGAGCAGGCTTACAGCCAGCCGCTGTGGACGTGGATGTCGGTAGGCGACTTTAATATCGGTTTCAACCTGGTGCTGGACGGCCTGTCGCTGACCATGCTCTCGGTGGTCACCGGTGTGGGTTTCCTGATCCACATGTACGCTTCCTGGTATATGCGCGGTGAAGAGGGATACTCTCGCTTCTTCGCCTACACCAACCTGTTCATCGCCAGCATGGTGGTTCTGGTTCTCGCCGACAACCTGCTGCTGATGTACCTCGGCTGGGAAGGCGTGGGCCTGTGCTCCTATCTGCTGATCGGGTTCTATTACACCGATCCGAAGAATGGCGCAGCGGCAATGAAAGCGTTCGTCGTGACCCGTGTGGGTGACGTGTTCCTCGCTTTCGCGCTGTTCATTCTCTACAACGAACTGGGCACCCTGAACTTCCGCGAAATGGTGGAACTGGCACCAGCGCACTTTGCTGAAGGCAATAACATGCTGATGTGGGCGACGCTGATGCTGCTGGGCGGTGCGGTCGGTAAATCTGCGCAGCTGCCGTTGCAGACATGGCTTGCCGACGCGATGGCTGGCCCGACGCCTGTCTCTGCGCTGATCCACGCTGCAACGATGGTAACCGCTGGTGTCTACCTGATCGCCCGTACCCACGGTCTGTTCCTGATGACTCCGGAAATTCTGCATCTGGTCGGTATCGTGGGTGCGGTGACGCTGGTGCTGGCAGGCTTTGCCGCGCTGGTACAAACCGACATCAAACGTGTTCTCGCTTACTCCACCATGAGCCAGATTGGCTACATGTTCCTGGCGCTTGGCGTACAGGCATGGGATGCGGCGATTTTCCACTTGATGACCCACGCGTTCTTTAAAGCGTTGCTGTTCCTGGCATCCGGTTCCGTCATTCTGGCTTGTCATCACGAACAGAACATCTTCAAGATGGGCGGTCTGCGTAAATCTATTCCGCTGGTTTATCTCTGCTTCCTGGTGGGCGGCGCGGCACTGTCGGCACTGCCGCTGGTCACTGCGGGCTTCTTCAGTAAAGATGAGATCCTCGCGGGTGCGATGGCGAATGGTCATATCAATCTGATGGTGGCAGGTCTGGTCGGTGCGTTTATGACCTCGCTCTACACCTTCCGTATGATTTTCATCGTCTTCCACGGAAAAGAACAAATTCACGCTCACGCCGTGAAAGGGATCACCCACAGCCTGCCGCTGATTGTGCTGCTGATCCTTTCCACCTTCGTTGGCGCACTGATTGTACCGCCGCTGCAGGGCGTGCTTCCGCAAACTACGGAACTGGCACACGGCAGCATGTTGACCCTGGAAATTACCTCTGGCGTGGTTGCGGTCGTCGGCATTCTGCTGGCAGCCTGGCTGTGGCTGGGTAAACGTACTCTGGTGACCTCCATTGCCAACAGTGCGCCGGGTCGCCTGCTGGGAACCTGGTGGTACAACGCCTGGGGCTTTGACTGGTTGTACGACAAAGTGTTCGTCAAGCCGTTCCTGGGTATCGCCTGGTTGCTGAAACGCGATCCGCTGAACTCAATGATGAACATTCCGGCGGTTCTCTCGCGCCTTGCGGGTAAAGGTCTGCTGTTCAGTGAGAACGGCTACCTGCGCTGGTATGTGGCATCCATGAGCATCGGTGCGGTCGTGGTGCTGGCACTGTTGATGGTACTGCGTTGAGTTAAGGATTGTGGGGTCGCCCCTGGGCATATAAGTACGTAGGTCGGATAAGCCGCCTTCGCGGCGCATCCGACACTACAACCGCAATCCGAAGAGAATTTTCTGTCGTGAGAATTCGTTGAAAATCCGGTCCTGACGGGACTTTTACAAGGAATAAAGATCGCCATGTTACTACCCTGGCTAATATTAATTCCCTTTATCGGCGGCTTCCTGTGCTGGCAGACCGAACGCTTTGGCGTCAAGGTGCCGCGCTGGATCGCGCTGATCACCATGGGATTGACGCTGGCGCTGTCGCTGCAACTGTGGTTGCAGGGCGGTTATTCACTGACGCAATCCGCCGGAATTCCGCAGTGGCAGTCTGAATTCGACATGCCGTGGATCCCGCGTTTTGGAATCTCTATCCATCTCGCCATTGATGGTCTGTCGCTGCTGATGGTCGTCCTGACCGGTCTGCTCGGCGTGCTGGCGGTACTTTGCTCGTGGAATGAGATCGAAAAATATCAGGGCTTCTTCCACCTCAACCTGATGTGGATCCTGGGCGGCGTTATCGGCGTGTTCCTTGCCATCGACATGTTCCTGTTCTTCTTCTTCTGGGAAATGATGCTGGTGCCGATGTACTTCCTGATCGCACTGTGGGGGCATAAAGCCTCTGACGGTAAAACGCGTATCACGGCGGCAACCAAGTTCTTCATTTATACCCAGGCGAGTGGTCTGGTGATGTTGATCGCCATCCTGGCGCTGGTTTTCGTTCACTACAATGCGACCGGCGTCTGGACCTTCAACTATGAAGAGTTGCTGAATACGCCAATGTCCAGCGGTGTGGAATATCTGCTGATGCTGGGCTTCTTCATCGCCTTTGCGGTGAAAATGCCGGTGGTTCCACTGCACGGCTGGCTGCCGGATGCGCACTCCCAGGCACCGACTGCCGGTTCCGTTGACCTCGCGGGGATCTTGCTGAAAACCGCCGCTTACGGTCTGCTGCGTTTCTCCCTGCCGCTGTTCCCGAACGCGTCGGCAGAGTTCGCGCCAATCGCTATGTGGCTGGGTGTTATCGGCATCTTCTACGGTGCGTGGATGGCCTTTGCCCAGACTGATATCAAACGTCTGATCGCCTACACCTCGGTTTCCCACATGGGCTTCGTGCTGATTGCTATCTACACCGGCAGCCAGTTGGCCTACCAGGGTGCGGTTATTCAGATGATTGCGCACGGCTTGTCGGCGGCGGGTCTGTTTATTCTCTGCGGTCAGCTCTATGAACGTATCCATACCCGCGACATGCGCATGATGGGCGGTCTGTGGAGCAAGATGAAATGGCTGCCAGCACTGTCCCTGTTCTTTGCGGTGGCAACGCTTGGGATGCCAGGCACCGGTAACTTCGTCGGCGAATTTATGATTCTGTTCGGCAGCTTCCAGGTTGTCCCGGTGATTACCGTTATCTCTACCTTTGGGCTGGTCTTTGCATCTGTTTATTCGCTGGCGATGTTGCATCGCGCTTACTTCGGTAAAGCGAAAAGCCAGATTGCCAGCCAGGAACTGCCAGGGATGTCGCTGCGTGAGCTGTTTATGATCCTGTTGCTGGTGGTGCTGCTGGTACTGCTGGGCTTCTATCCGCAGCCGATTCTGGATACCTCGCACTCCGCGATTGGCAATATCCAGCAGTGGTTTGTTAATTCCGTTACTACTACAAGGCCGTAAATCGCCATGACAATAACTCCACAAAACCTGATCGCACTGCTACCGTTGCTGATCGTCGGCTTGACGGTGGTGGTTGTGATGCTCTCCATTGCGTGGCGACGCAATCATTTCCTCAACGCTACGCTCTCGGTTATTGGGCTTAACGCGGCGCTGGTTTCGCTCTGGTTTGTCGGCCAGGCGGGCGCTATGGACGTTACGCCGCTGATGCGCGTTGATGGTTTCGCCATGCTTTACACCGGGCTGGTACTGTTGGCGAGCCTCGCCACCTGTACTTTCGCTTACCCGTGGCTTGAAGGCTATAACGACAACAAGGACGAGTTCTACCTGTTGGTGTTAATTGCCGCGCTGGGCGGGATCCTGCTGGCGAATGCCAACCATCTGGCGTCTCTGTTCCTCGGTATCGAACTGATCTCTCTGCCGCTGTTTGGCCTGGTCGGTTACGCTTTCCGCCAGAAACGTTCGCTGGAAGCCAGTATCAAATACACCATTCTCTCTGCCGCCGCGTCTTCTTTTCTGCTGTTCGGTATGGCGCTGGTGTACGCGCAGTCTGGTGACCTGTCGTTTGTTGCACTGGGTAAAAACCTCGGCGATGGTATGCTCAACGAGCCGCTGTTGCTGGCAGGTTTCGGCCTGATGATTGTTGGCCTCGGCTTCAAACTCTCTCTGGTGCCGTTCCACCTGTGGACGCCAGACGTATACCAGGGCGCGCCAGCTCCGGTTTCCACCTTCCTGGCGACGGCGAGCAAAATCGCTATCTTCGGTGTGGTGATGCGTTTGTTCCTTTACGCACCGGTGGGTGACAGCGAAGCGATTCGCGTGGTGCTGGCGATTATCGCCTTTGCCTCCATCATCTTCGGTAACCTGATGGCGCTGAGCCAGACCAACATCAAACGTCTGCTCGGTTACTCATCTATCTCTCACCTCGGCTATCTGCTGGTGGCGCTGATTGCGCTGCAAACTGGCGAGATGTCGATGGAAGCGGTAGGGGTTTACCTGGCCGGTTATCTGTTCAGCAGCCTCGGTGCGTTCGGTGTGGTCAGCCTGATGTCCAGCCCGTACCGTGGCCCGGATGCTGATTCCCTGTTCTCTTACCGTGGTCTGTTCTGGCATCGCCCGATCCTCGCGGCAGTGATGACCGTGATGATGCTGTCGCTGGCAGGTATTCCGATGACGCTGGGCTTTATCGGTAAGTTCTACGTGCTGGCGGTCGGTGTTCAGGCGCACTTATGGTGGCTGGTGGGCGCTGTGGTTGTCGGTTCGGCAATTGGTCTCTACTACTACCTGCGTGTGGCGGTGAGTCTGTACCTTCATGGTTCAGAACAGCCAAACCGTGATGCGCCGTCAGACTGGCAGTACACAGCAGGTGGTATCGTGGTGCTAATCTCTGCACTGCTGGTTCTGGTGCTGGGTGTATGGCCGCAACCGCTGATTAGCATTGTGCGGTTAGCAATGCCGATGATGTAAGTCGTCAGTCTGTAAGCTGAGAAAGCCGCCGACATGTTCGGCGGTTTTTTTATGGTGCCCTGACACCATCACCCAACAATAACCGTCAGCGCATGATTCCCTTGCCGTAGCATACGTCGATACGCGCTAATCAGTTTTTCCATATCAAGCATGATGGACGCAAAGAGCTGCCCCTCTAACTCTTCTGAAAAAGTCACTCCCGGATAAATCTCCATTTCATTGAGCCGCTGAATGGAAAACTGTTTACGCAGCTCATTTCGGTCGAGTGCCTCCAGGCGGTCGATAGTAGCGGCTAATTCCTGATTCCATGTCAATCCCAGGAAACCATCGATACCCTCTTCGAGACTATGTTCACCGAGCACAGCACGACTCAGCGGATCATTCTTCGCTGGATCAAAGGCAGAGGTGCCCGTCAGGCCAAAATGTAAAAAATCCCAGCGTTTATCAATATCCAGTCGCCTTGAGCCTGAAAGCGTTTCATGAATATCGTCCATTAAAGATTTTTCATTAGACTCAATCAGCTTGTTGGCCTTTTCTGAGTTTATTTCCGCAAAATACGCAATCATTCCCATCTTATTTCTCCCGTCAGATTTCCTTTTGCGCATCTTAAAACAGACGGAGAAAAATAAAATATACAAGCTGCTTTTTCTGGAGCCGCCTCGAGAAAATTTTATTATTTACTGTTGTACAACAAGGTTATAACACCATCCACCACCTGCGCCATTTTCTGATAGTTCAGTCTGTCTGCTGTATCGCCGGGCTGGTGATATTGTTTATTACGATAAAAAGCGGTGTCTGTAATCATGACGGCGGGAATACCTTGCTGCCAGTAATTAAGGTGGTCGGAGAAATCAATACCTGGAATAAAACCAGGGGCATTAATAGAATAAACAGATAATTCTTTTGACGATAACAACGCGGCTTTTACCTGACGCACGGCGCTGATATCCTGCATTCTGCCGACCACAGCAATAAAGTCACCTCGATCGGGATAAAGCCAGGACATCGCAGAGTAAGGGTAGTCTTGACTCTCAGGCGCGGAATCATAAAACCCAATCATTTCAAGGGATATCATCAGTTTAACCGGGCGCATCAGGGTAACGGCATGTACCGCGCTTCCCATTTCGTCACTGCGAAAGAAGGGCGGCTCTTCTGAAGCATAGGCAACCAGTTGTACGCCAATAGCTGGTGCTTTCTGTTGTAGCAGACGCGCCAGTTCCAGTAATCCTGCGACGCCGCTGGCGTTATCATCTGCACCAGGCGTATAGATTAATTGGTCGTTTTCATAACTGGTTGCGGAATCATAGTGCGCACCAATAATAATCAGCGGTCCATCCTGTGGACCATAGTCAGCAATAATGTTTTTGTAAGGCCCATCAATAATAGGAACCCTCTGTTCGGTAACTTTTGCCCCGCTTTGTGTGAAAATATTTTTAATATAGCTGGCAGATATATTCAATTTATCAATATGATCAGCACTGCGTGGATACTCTGTTTGTGAAAGATAACGTACCGTTTTTTCTAGCTGCTCAGGGCTGGCATGTTGCGGTGAGGGGGGTAAGGCGCTGACGTAAGGTTGATATAAAACAAGTAAAGGAAGAGAAAATATTAGCAATATGACATAGAGAGGAATTATTCTTTTCATATATTTATTGTTGATGAAATGTGTTGTTTTATCATTATTCATGATGAGTGCCAGTAATGTATTTAATTAATACTGACAGGAATATACAAAAGACATATTTTACGCCAGGTACATGATTTTTTAAAAGGAAGCTGTATGAGAAATAAAAATATAATTATGTTGCTTATTGGTGGTTTGATTTTGACAGGATGCGGACAGGAGCCTGATGATAAGGAAAACCCGCAGCACCAATCCACTACATCGACAGACCAGCAAGCGCGAGCCGCGCAACAAGCGGCAACAAAAGTGGCTGAGCAAAGAGCCGCCGCTGCTAAAGCCGCTGCAGACGCGAAAGCAAAAGCCTTAGTCCAGCAAGAAGCGCAACAATACTCAGACAAACAAGCTTTACAGGGGCGATTGCAGGAAGCGCCAACATATGAAAGAGCGGCTAAAGCAAAAGCTACACATATCTCAAATTCTGGAACCGCTCGCTACCAGCAGTTCGATGACAATCCGGTTAAGCAGGTAGCGCAAAACCTGTTGGCGACGTTTAGCCTTGATGTTGACACCGGCAGCTATGCAAATGTACGCCGTTTTCTCAATCATGGGCAGTTGCCTCCGCCAGATGCAGTGCGGGTGGAGGAGATGGTGAATTACTTTCCGTCAGACTGGGTTATTAATGATAAAAGCAATAATAAAGAGCTTGTTCCCGCCAGTAAGCCTGTACCTTTTGTTATGCGCCACGAACTGGCACCGGCGCCATGGAATGAGCAGCGAACCTTACTGAAAGTGGATATTCTGGCGAAAGATCTCAAAAGTGAAGCGTTGCCTGCTTCTAATCTGGTCTTTCTTATCGACACGTCCGGGTCAATGTATTCTGATGAACGCTTACCTCTAATTCAGTCTTCTTTGAAATTGCTGGTCAAAAAACTCCGTGATCAGGACAACATTTCTATCGTGACCTATGCCGGTGACTCCCGTATTGCGTTGCCTTCTACCTCCGGGAATCATAAAGATGAAATCAATGCCGCTATTGATTCGCTGAATGCCAGAGGTAGCACTAATGGCGGTGCCGGGCTGGAGATGGCTTATCAGCAGGCAGCGAAGGGGTTTATTAAAGGTGGCGTCAATCGCATTTTATTAGCAACTGACGGTGATTTTAACGTTGGCATTGACGATCCAAAATCGATTGAATTAATGGTGAAAAAACAGCGGGAGTCTGGTGTTACGCTATCGACGCTGGGCGTAGGAGGGGATAATTACAATGAGGCAATGATGGTGAGAATTGCCGATGTCGGCAACGGTAATTACAGCTACATTGATACCCTCTCTGAAGCGCAGAAAGTGTTAAACAGCGAAATGCATCAGACGTTGGTTACCGTGGCGAAAGATGTTAAAGCGCAGATTGAGTTTAACCCGGCGTGGGTGACGGAATATCGTCAGATTGGTTATGAAAAGCGCCAACTGCAGGCAGAAGATTTTAATAACGACAATGTTGATGCTGGCGATATTGGCGCAGGTAAACATATAACTTTGTTATTTGAATTAACGCTGAACGGACAAAAAGCGTCAATTGATAAATTACGCTATGCACCGGATCAGAAATCAGCGAAATCGGACAAAGCGAAAGAGCTGGCATGGTTAAAGATACGCTGGAAATACCCTCATGGAAAAGAAAGTCAGTTAGTTGAATTTCCACTGCTACCGACAACTAATGCTCCTTCTGAAGATATGTATTTTCGCGCAGCAGTAGCTGCATATGGGCAAAAGTTACGCGGTTCTGAATACCTGAACAATACATCCTGGCAGCAGATCAAACAGTGGGCGCGGCAGGCAAAAGGGCAAGATTCTCAAGGTTACAGAGCTGAATTTATTCGTCTGACTGAACTGGCGGAAGGTCTGGACAATTTACAAAACTAAAAATGATAAATCTGTTTGCCTGATATCGACATCAAGCATATTCGGCAAACAGATGAAAGATATGTCGAATAAGTACGTTGGCATCATGAAATTAATCCGCCAACTAACTACCGCATTTCGATTTAAATGCTAAACACCGCGAAATCGCTCGCCAGTTCTGTTGCCGGGAAAATTGCCCGGCACTCGTGTAATAAATGCTGACAGCCTTTATCATCATAGCGTGAGCTGACGTGGGTAATGATCAATTTGCCGACACCCGCCTCACGAGCCAGAGTCGCCGCCTGACGGCTTGAACTGTGCCCACGGCTGTTAGCTTTGGCTTCCATCTCCATATCCAGCGTCGTTTCGTGAACCATTATGTCGACACCTTTAGCAAGATCGATTGCGGCATCGCAAGGGCCGGTATCACCGAAAATGGCGATTGATTTACCCGGCGTAGGCGCGGCTAAGTAATCAGCGCCGTTAATCTGCCGACCGTCTTCCAGCGTGACTGTTTTGCCTTTTTTCAAATCCTGGAACAGCGGACCGGGTTGTACGCCGGCATCTTTTAACGCCTGGGCATTCAGCGCGCCTGGTTTATCATGTTCTTCAATACGATAGCCGTAACACTCCAGTGGATGTTCCATTGGATATGCCGTTACCTTGCGCAGGCCATCATCAACTATTTCTCCTGCCGTAATTTCAACAATTTCCAGCGGATAATCGGTCCATGAGCCGCTAATGCGTAACGCTGTCTCAACAAATTCACGGATACCTTTCGGACCATAAATCGTTAATGGTTGCATAATGCCTGACATGGAACGACTGCATAGCAATCCGGGCAAGCCAAAAAGGTGATCGCCATGAAGATGGCTTATAAAAATCCTGTCCAGTTTTCCTGGGTTAAATGCCGTGTGCAACATCTGGTGTTGTGTACCTTCACCACAGTCAAATAACCAAAGCCCGGCTTGCGTCGGATGTTGCAGATTAAGCAATATGGCTGTGACATTACGTGTCCGGGTCGGAACACCTGCCGAAGTACCTAAAAAAATTAATTCCATGAGTTCATCACGCTGCTGAAAATATTCCGGCTAGTATAAAGCAAACAGTACAAAGGAGCCTTCCATGATCGACTGGCAAGATCTGCATCATTCTGATTTATCCGTTTCTCAGCTTTATGCCTTATTACAGCTGCGCTGTGCGGTATTTGTAGTGGAACAAAACTGTCCTTACCAGGATATCGATGGTGACGATCTGGAGGGAGAAAATCGCCACATTCTCGGTTGGCATAACGGGACACTGGTGGCGTATGCGAGGATTCTGAAAAGTGACGACGAACTGCAACCCGTCGTGATTGGTCGGGTGATTGTCAGCGAAGACTTACGCGGCGAAAAAATCGGTCAACAATTGATGAGTAAGGCGCTGGAATCGTGTACTCGCCACTGGCCGGAGAAGCCGATCTATCTGGGGGCGCAGGCGCATTTACAAAACTTTTATGGGCAATTTGGTTTCATCCCTGTGACAGATATTTATGAGGAAGATGGTATTCCGCATATCGGGATGGCGCGCGAGGTTATTCAGGCGTAATCGATAACCGTTGTCTATAGTTAGTGGCAGGTTTTACGCAAATGGAGAACGATAATGTCTAATCAGTTTGGTGATACACGTATCGATGACGACCTGACGTTGCTGAGTGAAACACTTGAAGAGGTACTACGTTCCTCTGGCGATCCCGCCGATCAAAAATATGTTGAGTTAAAGGCGCGTGCAGAAAAGGCGCTGGATGATGTGAAAAAAAGGGTAAGCCAGGCTTCTGACAGTTATTACTATCGGGCGAAGCAGGCGGTTTATCGCGCCGATGACTACGTCCACGAAAAACCCTGGCAGGGAATTGGCGTTGGCGCGGCTGTTGGACTGGTATTAGGACTGTTGCTGGCTCGCCGTTAAAACCTCCCTACACTGGGGTACTGCATTTTTTCTGTAGTACCCCGTATAATGTGAGGCTTTTAACAGGGAGAGGTCCGCGTGCAATCACTTACTACGGCGCTGGAAAATCTACTGCGCCATTTGTCGCAAGAGATTCCGGCGACACCCGGCATTCGGGTTTTCGACATTCCTTTCCCTCTCAATGACGCTTTTGATGCCTTAAGCTGGCTGGCCAGTCAGCAAACGTATCCGCAATTTTACTGGCAACAACGTAATGGCGATGAAGAAGCTGCTGTGCTGGGCGCAATCACCCGCTTTACGTCGTTGGATCAGGCGCAACGTTTTCTTCGTCAGTATCCGGAACACACCGACTTACGTATCTGGGGACTGAATGCGTTTGACCCGTCGCAGGGCAATCTACTTTTACCACGCCTGGAATGGCGGCGCTGTGGCGGTAAAGCCACGCTACGGCTGACGCTATTCAGTGAAAATTCCCTTCAGCACGATGCAGTTAAGGCAAAAGAATTTATCGCCACACTGGCGAATATTAAACCTTTGCCCGCGTTACGTTTAACCACCACGAAAGAACAACACTGGCCGGACAAAACTGGCTGGACGCGATTAATCGAACTGGCAACGAAAACCATCGCCGAAGGTGAGCTCGACAAAGTGGTTCTTGCTCGGGTGACTGACCTGCATTTCGCAAGTCCGGTCAATGCGGCGGCGATGATGGCTGCCAGCCGGCGGCTCAATCTGAACTGCTATCATTTTTACATGGCCTTTGATGGCGAAAATGCTTTTCTTGGCTCAACGCCTGAGCGGCTATGGCGGCGGCGAGACAAAGCTCTGCGTACCGAAGCTCTGGCGGGAACGGTAGCAAATCATTCTGATGATAAGCAGGCGCAGCAGTTGGGTGAGTGGCTGATGGCGGATGATAAAAACCAGCGCGAGAACATGCTGGTGGTGGAAGATATCTGCCAACGATTGCAGGCCGATACCCAGACGCTGGATGTGTTACCGCCGCAGATACTGCGTCTGCGTAAAGTGCAGCATCTGCGCCGCTGTATCTGGACTTCACTCAACAAAGCGGATGATGTGATCTGTTTACATCAGTTGCAGCCAACGGCAGCAGTTGCTGGTTTGCCGCGCAATCTGGCGCGGCAGTTCATCGCCCGGCACGAACCGTTCACCCGTGAATGGTATGCCGGTTCTGCGGGTTATCTCTCATTACAACAAAGCGAATTCTGCGTTTCCCTGCGCTCGGCGAAAATCAGTGACAATGTGGTGCGATTATATGCCGGAGCAGGCATTGTCCGAGGCTCCGACCCCGAGCAGGAGTGGCAGGAAATCGACAACAAAGCGGCAGGGTTGCGAACATTATTACAAATGGAATAGTAATGAGTCGCATCATTACCGATTCATATCAATAATCTATTTTTGTAGCTCCTTATACTTAGCCGCAATATTGATACCGGACAAACTCATGTCAGTAAGCGCATTTAACCGACGCTGGGCGGCGGTCATTCTGGAAGCATTAACGCGTCATGGCGTCAGACACGTCTGCATTGCCCCTGGCTCTCGTTCTACGCCGTTAACGTTAGCGGCGGCGGAAAATTCTGCATTCATCCACCACACCCATTTTGATGAGCGTGGGCTGGGGCATCTGGCGCTGGGGCTGGCGAAAGTCAGCAAACAGCCGGTGGCGGTGATAGTGACTTCCGGCACGGCGGTGGCAAATCTCTATCCGGCACTGATTGAAGCGGGGTTAACTGGAGAGAAACTGATCCTCTTAACCGCCGATCGTCCGCCGGAACTGATCGACTGCGGCGCGAATCAGGCGATTCGCCAGCCGGGAATGTTCGCCTCTCACCCCATGCATAGCATTTCACTACCGCGTCCGACGCAGGATATTCCCGCTCGCTGGCTGGTTTCTACCATCGACCATGCTCTCGGTACGCTTCATGCTGGCGGAGTCCATATCAACTGCCCGTTTGCTGAACCGTTGTATGGCGAGATGGACGACACAGGACTTGCGTGGCAACAACGTCTGGGCGACTGGTGGCAGGACAATAAACCGTGGCTGCGTGAAGCGCCTCGTCTGGAAAGTGAAAAACAGCGCGACTGGTTCTTCTGGCGGCAAAAGCGTGGTGTGGTCGTAGCTGGTCGCATGAGTGCGGAAGAGGGCAAAAAGGTCGCCCTGTGGGCGCAAACACTTGGCTGGCCACTGATTGGCGACGTATTGTCGCAAACCGGACAGCCGCTGCCGTGCGCTGACCTGTGGTTAGGCAATGCCAAAGCAACCAGCGAGTTACAGCAGGCGCAGATTGTTGTGCAACTGGGGAGCAGTCTGACCGGCAAACGGTTACTGCAATGGCAGGCGAGTTGTGAGCCGGAAGAGTACTGGATTGTTGATAATATCGAAGGGCGACTCGACCCGGCGCACCATCGTGGACGTCGGCTGATTGCTAATATCGCCGACTGGCTGGAGCTGCATCCGGCAGAAAAACGCCAACCCTGGTGCGTTGAACTCCCGCGCCTGGCTGAACAGGCAATGCAGGCGGTTGTTGCGCGCCGTGATGCATTTGGTGAAGCGCAACTGGCACACCGCATCAGCGAGTATCTACCGGAACAGGGGCAACTGTTTGTCGGTAACAGCCTGGTGGTGCGTCTGATCGATGCGCTCTCGCAACTTCCGGCAGGTTATCCGGTTTACAGCAACCGTGGAGCCAGCGGTATTGACGGACTGCTCTCTACCGCCGCAGGCGTTCAGCGGGCGAGTGGTAAACCCACGCTGGCGATTGTTGGCGATCTCTCCGCACTTTACGACCTGAACGCACTGGCGTTACTGCGCCAGGTTTCCGCGCCGCTGGTATTAATAGTGGTGAACAACAACGGCGGGCAAATTTTCTCGCTGCTACCAACGCCGACAAGCGAGCGTGAGCGTTTCTATCTGATGCCACAAAACGTCCATTTTGAGCACGCCGCTGCGATGTTTGAGTTGAAATATCATCGCCCGCAAAACTGGCAGGAACTTGAAACGGCGCTTGCCGACGCCTGGCGCACCCCGGCCACCACCGTGATTGAGATGGTGGTTAACGACACCGATGGTGCGCAGACCCTCCAGCAGTTGCTGGCGCAGGTAAGCCATTTATGATCCTGCACGCGCAGGCAAAACACGGCAAGCCAGGTTTACCCTGGCTGGTTTTTCTGCACGGTTTTTCCGGCGATTGCCAGGAGTGGCAGCAAGTCGGCGAAGCGTTTGCCGACTACTCGCGGTTGTATGTTGATCTCCCTGGACACGGCGGTTCGGCGGAAATTAGCGTCGATGGATTTGATGATGTCACCGACTTACTGCGTAAAACCTTTGTTAGTTACAACATACTTAACCACTGGCTGGTGGGGTACTCGCTCGGCGGACGCGTGGCGATGATGGCGGCCTGTCAGGGGATGCCGGGGCTTTGTGGCGTTATTGTCGAAGGTGGTCATCCTGGGCTGCAAAGTGCTGAACAACGCGCGGAACGCCAGCGTTCGGATCACCGTTGGGCGCAGCGTTTTCGCACAGAACCATTAACGGCGGTCTTTGCCGACTGGTATCAACAACCGGTTTTTGCCTCGCTCAACGATGAGCAGCGCCAGGAACTGGTGACGCTGCGTAGCAACAATAATGGCGCAACGCTTGCCGCCATGCTGGAAGCAACCTCATTGTCCGTCCAGCCTGATTTACGTGCTAACCTTAGCGCCCGCACATTTGCGTTTTATTATTTATGTGGTGAACGTGACAGCAAATTCCGCGCTCTGGCGGCGGAACTGGCTGCTGACTGCCATGTCATTCCTCGCGCCGGACATAACGCGCATCGGGAAAATCCCGCTGGCGTAATCGCAAGTCTGGCGCAGATCTTGCGTTTCTGACTAAAGGACACAATATGATTTATCCTGATGAAGCAATGCTTTACGCACCGGTTGAATGGCACGACTGTTCCGAAGGTTTCGAGGACATTCGTTATGAAAAATCTGCCGACGGTATCGCAAAAATCACCATTAATCGTCCGCAGGTGCGCAATGCCTTCCGTCCTCTGACGGTAAAAGAGATGATCCAGGCACTGGCGGATGCGCGTTATGACGACAACATCGGCGTGATCATTCTGACTGGTGCAGGCGATAAAGCGTTCTGCTCCGGCGGTGACCAGAAAGTGCGTGGTGATTACGGCGGCTATAAAGATGACTCCGGCGTACATCACCTGAACGTGCTGGACTTCCAGCGTCAGATCCGTACCTGTCCAAAACCGGTTGTTGCGATGGTGGCTGGCTACTCCATCGGCGGCGGTCACGTTCTGCACATGATGTGCGATCTGACCATTGCGGCAGAAAACGCCATCTTCGGTCAGACTGGCCCGAAAGTCGGCTCCTTCGACGGTGGCTGGGGCGCTTCCTATATGGCGCGTATTGTCGGGCAGAAAAAAGCGCGTGAAATCTGGTTCCTGTGCCGTCAGTACGACGCAAAACAGGCGCTGGACATGGGCCTTGTGAACACCGTGGTGCCGCTGGCGGATCTGGAAAAAGAGACCGTCCGCTGGTGCCGCGAAATGCTGCAAAACAGCCCGATGGCGCTGCGTTGCCTGAAAGCTGCGCTGAACGCCGACTGTGACGGTCAGGCGGGGCTGCAAGAGCTGGCGGGTAACGCTACCATGCTGTTCTACATGACGGAAGAAGGTCAGGAAGGTCGCAACGCTTTCAACCAGAAACGTCAGCCTGATTTCAGCAAATTCAAACGGAATCCGTAATGCGTAGCGCGCAGGTATACCGCTGGCAGATCCCCATGGACGCGGGGGTGGTTCTGCGCGACAGGCGGTTAAAAACCCGCGACGGGCTGTACGTTTGCCTGCGCGACGGCGAGCGCGAAGGGTGGGGAGAGATCTCCCCACTGCCGGGCTTCAGTCAGGAAACCTGGGAAGAGGCGCAAAGTGTTCTGCTTGCCTGGGTAAATGACTGGCTGGCAGGCGATTGCGAATTACCGCAAATGCCTTCCGTTGCCTTTGGCGTAAGCTGTGCATTGGCGGAACTGGCAGACACGTTGCCGCAGGCAGCCAATTACCGTGCGGCACCGCTGTGTAACGGCGATCCTGACGATCTGATCCTCAAACTTGCCGATATGCCAGGTGAGAAAGTGGCGAAGGTCAAAGTGGGATTATACGAAGCCGTGCGCGACGGCATGGTGGTGAATCTGTTGCTGGAAGCGGTTCCGGATCTGCATTTGCGTCTTGACGCGAATCGCGCCTGGACGCCGCTGAAGAGCCAGCAGTTTGCCAAATACGTTAACCCGGATTATCGCGATCGCATCGCTTTTCTCGAAGAGCCGTGCAAAACCCGCGATGATTCCCGCACCTTTGCCCGTGAAACCGGCATTGCCATTGCCTGGGATGAAAGTCTGCGTGAGCCGGATTTTGCCTTTGTGGCGGAAGAGGGTGTGCGCGCGGTGGTTATCAAACCCACACTCACTGGCAGCCTGGAGAAAGTACGCGAGCAGGTGCAGTCGGCGCACGCGCTGGGGATGACGGCGGTGATCAGTTCTTCCATCGAGTCTAGCTTAGGCTTAACGCAACTGGCGCGGATTGCTGCCTGGTTAACGCCAGACACCATTCCGGGGCTGGACACGCTGGATCTGATGCAGGCGCAGCAGGTTCGTCGCTGGCCGGGTAGCCCGCTACCGTTAGTGGAATCAGATGCACTGGAGCGGCTGCTATGATCTTCTCTGACTGGCCGTGGCGTCACTGGCGGCAGGTGCGGGGAGATGCCATCGCCTTACGGCTCAATGATGAGCAACTCAACTGGCGGGAGCTTTGTGCTCGCGTCGATGAATTAGCGTCGGGCTTTGCGGCGCAGGGCGTGGTTGAGGGCAGCGGCGTGATGCTGCGGGCGTGGAATACACCGCAAACGCTGCTCGCCTGGCTGGCGTTGCTGCAATGCGGTGCGCGGGTGCTTCCCGTCAACCCACAGCTTCCGCAGCCGTTGCTTGAGGAGTTGCTGCCCAATCTTACTCTGCAATTTGCGCTGGTGCCGGAAGGGGAGAACACCTTTCCGGCGTTAACGTCGCTGCAAATTCAGGCTGGAGAGGGCGCATATGCAGCTATGTGGCAGCCGACACGTCTGTGCTCAATGACGTTGACCTCTGGTTCTACCGGGTTGCCAAAAGCCGCTGTTCATACTTATCAGGCTCATCTTGCCAGCGCCGAAGGTGTGTTATCGCTGATTCCGTTTGGCGAGCACGATGACTGGCTGCTCTCTTTGCCGCTATTTCACGTTTCCGGTCAGGGAATTATGTGGCGCTGGTTCTACGCTGGCGCACGGATGACGGTACGCGATAAACAGCCACTGGAGCAAATGCTGGCAGGTTGTACTCACGCTTCGCTGGTGCCGACGCAGCTCTGGCGTTTGCTGGTTAACCGTAGTTCAGTTTCTCTGAAAGCGATATTGCTTGGCGGCGCGGCGATCCCGGTCGAGTTGACGGAACAGGCGCGCGAGCAGGGCATCCGTTGCTTTTGCGGCTATGGTCTGACGGAGTTCGCCTCCACGGTATGCGCAAAGGAAGCGGACGGTCTGGCGGACGTCGGTTCGCCGCTGCCCGGTCGGGAAGTAAAAATCGTTAACGATGAAGTGTGGTTGCGCGCTGCCAGTATGGCCGAAGGTTACTGGCGTAACGGGCAACTGGTGCCGCTGGTGAACGACGAAGGCTGGTACGCTACGCGCGATCGCGGCGAGATGCATAACGGTAAACTGACTATTGTCGGGCGCTTAGATAATCTGTTCTTTAGCGGTGGCGAAGGTATTCAGCCGGAAGAAGTGGAGCGGGTTATTGCTGCGCATCCTGCGGTTTTGCAGGTGTTTATCGTCCCCGTTGCAGACAAGGAGTTTGGTCATCGCCCGGTGGCTGTCGTGGAGTATGACAGCGAAGTCGTTGATCTCAGCGAATGGGTGAAAGATAAACTGGCACGTTTTCAGCAGCCGGTGCGTTGGCTGACGCTTCCTCCTGAACTGAAAAACGGCGGCATTAAGATCTCACGCCAGGCGTTGAAAGAGTGGGTTCAACGCCAGCAGTAATGGATCATCCGTTTCACATCTCATTTTTGCCATTCCATTGCCGTTGATAAAGAGTTTATCTGTTAATCTGTAACTTAATGTGAAAACTCTTAGCAAACAGGATAATGCAATGGAATGGCTGGTCAAAAAATCATGTTGCGATAAACAAGATAACAGACATGTTCTTATGCTCTGCGGTGCTGGCGGTGCGATAAAAATGATCGCTGAAGTGAAGAGTGACTTCGCCGTGAAAGTGGGGGATTTACTCTCGCCTTTGCAGAATGCGCTTTACTGTATTAATCGTGAAAAGTTGCACACGGTGAAAGTCCTCTCGGCAAGCAGTTATAGCCCCGATGAGTGGGAACGGCAGTGTAAAGCGGCAGGGAAAACTCAGTAACGTTGTTTTGTCGTGGGCAGGAAAATCAGCATCAACCCGCTCATAATAAAGGCTACTCCCAGTAGTGCTTTCAGCGAAAAAGTCCCTTCCCAGCCGGGAAGTACCATTGAAGCAATCCATACCAGCACATAACTCATACTGAGCAAGGCATAGGCTTTGCTTAGCGCAAGTTTATGTAGCGTTTTATACCAACAAAAAACGGAAAGCAGATAACCCAGCAGCCCGAGTAACAGTATCCGGGCATCCAGGCCAAAAGCTAACAGAGCCGCGATAAAATCCCATAAGTGCGTCATCGGCGGCAGATGACTCGCCGCAAAACCCAGACTTAATTGTGCTGCAGAAGCAATAATGACGCTGAATAATCCCCACATCAGACCCATTATACGGTACTCCCCAAGATCACAATGCCGCCAATAATGAATGCCACCCCGCACCAGTGACGCATCGATACCGGCTCGTGCCACAGTTTTACCGCAGCCAGCGTCACCCAGACAAAATTCAGACTCAACATCGGGTAGGCAATGCCCACCGGTACATTCTGTAAGACCAGTAGCCAAAGCACCATCGCAAGGCCAAGACAAGCCAGCGCCAGTCCCAGCCACAGTACGATATGTTTGCGCCGTTTGTTTATTGCCACAAAGCCGGTTGCCTGTTTCTGACACAACTGCCCGGCTACACTAAGCAGGCTGGCAAAGACTAAAATCATCCAGATCATTTTGGGCGGTACTGAATGAGCACCAGACGTCCCTGATGATCGATAGCATCAGCGGGCGGAATGGCGAGGCTGTTGATGTCTTCATCGTGGTCAACCGAAAGCACGAGTGTAATAATCCCCTCCTGGCGATGCTGATTTAACCATTTGGAAAAATTATCACCGCTGACAAATCTCCCTTGCGCATCCGTATAATTAAGGCCGTATTTCAACTCACCCGTCTGACGATACATGATGATGTCATCGCGTTGCAGGCTCCATGCCAGACCTGCGGCAACACCGACGCTATCAGTAAGAATATAGCGGCTCGGCTGAAGTGATTCTTGCGTCATCTCGACAAAAAATTGCGGATGTTTTCCTTCCATAACTCTGTCAGGAATTGAAAATCCTACCAGCAACGCCATCCCCAGCGGGCAAAGAGCGGCAAAAGGCCAGGTTTTATCCACGTTTGTTAAGGTATACCAGCCGAAAAATGCCCACAGCGAAAAAATAGACCATGAGCAAAAGACTTTATAGATCTCGAAAGTCTGCCAGACAGGTGTATTCATCGGTCCCCAGGGGGAGACAACAAACGTGGCAATAATACCCGTGACGCCAAATGCAATGTTAACCCAGCCATTAATTCGCAGCGCCAGAGGATTATTTTTTGCCGACTGCAAAGCGTAATGCGCCATCAACATCGCTAAAGGCGCAAAGCAGGAGAGAATATAAGTGGGCAATTTGCCTTTGGCGACGGAGAAAAACAGCAGCGGCATCACCATCCAGCTTAACAAATAGACGGTTGCGGAATGATTGCGATTTTTCCAGCCTGCGTAAAGTGCGCCGGGGAGTAATCCCAGCCACGGCAGGCTACCGGCAATGATGACAGGCAAGTAGTACCAGATCGGGGCTTTATGTTGGGCATCATCCATCGCAAAGCGTTGAATATGCTCAACCCAGAAAAAATAGTGCCAGAAATCAGGCTCCCGCTGCGCTATCGCCAGCCCCCAGGGGAGAACCGTTAGTACGCAACTGATAACCGCCAGCCAGCCGTAAATAAAGAAATCTTTCCAGCGTTTTTGCGTCGCTACCCACGGCAGCACGCTTAATACCGGCACGGCGAGGGCGAGGAAACCTTTGGTCATCACCCCCATGCCACAGGTTAACCCCAGCAGCAAAAATCCCGCGCTTTTGCCTCTCCTCGTTTGTGCCTGCATTGCCAGCCAGAAGCTGCACATCCCTGCCACCAGCCAGAATGCAATAAATGGATCGAGCACGGCATAAGTGCCGATGGCATAGACAATAAACAGCGAGAGATAAACCACAGCGGCGAGTAGTGCCAGACGCTTATCGCGCCATAAGCGCAGAGTAAACCAGGCCACCAGCGCGGCGGTTAACAGGGTTGCAAAGATAACACCAGCCCGCACACCAACGTTATTCGCGCCAAATAACCATTGCCCAATACTGTTAATCCAGTATCCGGCAATGGGTTTTTCGAAATAACGTAGCCCTAACAGATGAGGCACAATCCAGTCGCCGGAAGCCAGCATTTCCCGACTAATTTCCGCATAACGCGTTTCATCAGGTTGCCAGAGCAGACGTGTGCTGATCGGTAACACGTAATAACAGACAATAAACGCGAAGAAGCCGATAAGGTAACGTACCGATTTCATCACCGACTACCCGCAACTTGTTGGCAACCCAGCCAGCCTTCACGTCCGGCAATATTTCCGCGAACGACGTGACCGAGCGGTAAATTCTCTGATAACAAGTCGTTTAAAGGACAAAACATAATACCTGCACGGGCTGCGCGTTTCAGGAGATCCACAAAATTATGCTGATAAGCACAGCCTTCAACTTCTGCATGAATGGTATAAACCGGCGTGCCTTTATCTCGCAGGATGCGGTTGAGCAGCCAACCGTTAAAATCTTCTGCTTTCACATTCCGACCAATCACTTCATCCCAGGTGGGTAAGGTCACCGGGATTTGCGCAATGCCGGGCTTTCCTGATTCGAGCAATGGACGAAACGGCATCGCCCCACGACAATCGCTGTTGTAGCGCAAATGGAACGCTTCTTTTGCTTCGATCACCTGTTGGTCGGCACGCCAGCCAGCGGCAGCGGAGCAGGTTACCGGTTGGCCGATAATCTCTTCCAGAGTGCGAAGGCCGTGTGCGATATCGTCGACCATTGTTTGCCGATCCCAGTGACCGCTATGGGCTTGCCAGGCATAGTGATCCCAGGCGTGCAGGCCGACTTCGTGGTGTTTAGCCGCTTCACGAATGATATCGGCGTTAGCATGACCAATCTCTTTACCTGGCCATGCCGTACCTGCCAGTAAAATATCCCAGCCATAAAGCGATGCCGCGTTTGAGCGCAGCATCTTCCACAAAAACTGTGGCCTCACCAGTCGCCAGAGATGGCGGCCCATATTGTCCGGGCCAACGCTGAAAAAAATGCTGGCCTGAATATTATGCTTACTCAAGATTTCCAGCAGACGCGGCACGCCTTCACGGGTGCCACGAAAGGTGTCGACATCAATGCGTAAGCCCACTTTGGTCATGATGATTTTTCCGCAAGATCGACAGTGCGCAGGAAGAAATCTAGTGTTTCGTCGATGGTTTCCTGCATATCAATTTTGGGTTCCCAGTCCAGGCAGCGGCGGGCATTGCGGATGCTCGGTTTACGATGCTCTACATCCTGATATCCTTTGCCATAGTAGCTGCTACTTTCGACAACGCGAAAGCCTGCAAACGGCGGGAAGTGATGGCGCAGCGGATGTTTTTCGAAGCTCGCCAGCAGCATCTCGCCCAGTTCCTCAATGCTCGCTTCGTTCTCAGGATTGCCAATGTTGATAATTTCGCCGTCGCAGCGATTTCCCGCATTTTCGATAATGCGGTATAACGCCTCGATACCATCGCGAATATCAGTAAAGCAGCGTTTTTGTTTTCCGCCATCAATCAGCTTAATCGGTGAACCTTCTACCAGATTGAGAATGAGTTGCGTAATAGCGCGGGAGCTGCCGATTCGTGCCGCATTAAGGTTATCCAGTCGTGGTCCCATCCAGTTAAACGGGCGGAAGAGGGTGAACTGTAAACCCTCTTTTTCGCCATACGCCCAGATCACCCGATCAAGTAATTGTTTTGAAACCGAATAAATCCAGCGCGGTTTATTCACCGGGCCGACGATCAAATTAGAATGGTCTTCATCGAAGTATTTATCACTACACATCCCATAAACTTCTGAAGTCGATGGGAAGATGATTCGCTTACGGTATTTCACGCAATAACGGATAATGCGCAGATTCTCTTCAAAATCGAGTTCAAATACGCGCAGCGGGTTGCGGGTATATTCAATCGGTGTAGCTATCGCCACCAGTGGCAAGACGACATCACATTTTTTGACGTGATACTCAAGCCATTCGGAATGAATACTGATATCGCCTTCGACAAAGTGAAAATGCGGATGATTAAGGAAACGACTAATGGCGTCGCTGCCGATATCCAGACCGTAAACTTCATAATGATCTTCGCGCAGCAGGCGTTCTGTCAGATGGTTGCCAATAAAGCCATTAACGCCAAGGATGAGTACCCGGGTACGGCGTTGGGCAGCGCAGGTTGATTGGCTATTTAATCGAGAACCTTGCACCAGCCCCAGTGTTTGCGCTAATTGTGAGCCTTGCATGGTAATGCCGTCGCCCGCCTGTCCGGTGACGATTTCCAGCGTGCCATAACCACAGGCAATCAACAGCGGTGCAACAGAAATCACGCTGCCCGGTTGTGCGGCAGTAGTAAGAGAATGTACGCGGGACGACCAGACTGTAAATTTCTGATTGCCAACATAACTAAAGGCGCCAGGCCAGGGATCGGCAACGGCACGCACCATGTTGTGGAGTACACAAGCCGGTTTATGCCATTCCAGGCGGCTGTCCTCCGGTGTTCTGCGACCAAAACAGGTGGCTTCGTTCTCACGTTGGGCGATTTCCAGAATATTACCGTGTTTAATCGCGGGTAATGTCTGCTCCAGCAACTGACGCGCGGCGTGGCACAATTTATGATGTAGCGTAATGGCAATATCGTCTGGCGCAATGGCAACGCGCAGTTGGGCCACAATGGCTCCGGCATCGGCGCGTTTCACCATTCGGTGCAATGTAACGCCAGTTTCCGTTTCACCGTTCACCAGCACCCAGTTCAGCGGCGCGCGACCACGATATTTCGGTAACAGCGAACCATGCAGATTAAATGCGCCTGCGGTAGCAAGCTGCAAAATATCGTCACTGATCAGATGGCGATAATAAAAAGAGAAAATCACATCAGGTGACAGTTGGGCTATGCGTTCTACCCACAGCGGATGATTAACGTTATCCGGCGCATAAACCGGAATGCCTCTTTCCGCCGCCAGACGAGCCACCGAACCATAAAATGCTTTTTCGCCAGGATTATCGGTATGAGTAAAAATGGCGCTAATTTCGTAACCGGCAGCCAGCAAGGCTTCAATGCCCAGGCATCCCATATCGTGGTAGGCAAAAACGACGGCTTTCATTATTCATTTTCCTTGCTGGATGGACGGATAACTTGCTGAACAAAATAGCGGGGGCGGGCGCGGACATCGGTGTAGATCCTGCCGATATATTCACCGAGTAATCCCATGCCGATAAACTGAGCGCCAATAAAAGTAAACAGCACGGCAAATAGCATAAAGACGCCTTCTGCCGCCCATTGTGGTCCGAAGGTCAGGCGTAAAATCACCAGCAGTACCGCGATGCTAAAACCTCCAATCGCAATAATGCTGCCGAGCAGACTCAGCATACGTAGCGGCGTAGTGGTAAGGCAGGTCACCAGGTCGTACATCAAATTAATCAGGCGCATAAAGCTGTATTTGGATTCACCAAATTCACGCTCGGCATGATGCACTGGAATTTCAATGGCGCGGCGGGCAAAGATATTCGCCAGAATCGGGATAAAGGTGCTGCGTTCATGGCAGTGCAGCATGGCATCGATAATATGGCGGCGATAGGCGCGTAACATACAGCCGTAGTCGCCCATCGCTTTGCCGGTGGTGCGCTGGATCAACCGGTTAATCATCTTCGAGGCGGATTTACGAAACCAGCTATCCTGGCGGTTCTGGCGCACAGTCCCTACCACGTCGTAACCTTCATCGGCTTTTTCCACCAGATGGGGGATTTCTTCTGGTGGATTCTGGAGATCGGCATCAAGAGTAATGATTAAGTCGCCGGTAACGTGACTGAATCCCGCCATAATCGCTGAATGTTGCCCGTAATTGCGGTTAAGCAAAATAGACACAATATGGCTGCCCTCCGCTTGTGAGGCATCGACCAGCATTTGTGCGGAGTTGTCGTTGCTGCCGTCATCAATCAGCAGGATCTCATACTCTTTGCCCAGCGATTCACAGACTGTGGTGGTGCGCCTGATTAATTCCGGTAAACTTTCCTGCTCGTTATAAACGGGAATAACCACCGAGACTTTCTTAACAGGGTGGATTTCAAACATGGCTTATTGTCCTGCGAGTTGCTGAAGGGCAGTGATGACGCGGTCGGCATCGGCGGTGGTCATATCCGGGAAAAGCGGCAACGAACAGATGCGTTCGCTATTCCATTCCGTATTCGGCAACGACAGCGTGGGAAAACGCTCGCGATAATATTTTTGCGTGTGGGCGGCGCGGAAATGTAACCCGGTTCCAATGCCTCTTTCTTTTAACGCTTCCATCAGAGCATCGCGGCTGATACCACAACGTTGTTCATCAACACGAATAATAAACAGATGCCAGGCGTGAACGTGCGACCATGCAGGAACGCTTAAAGGCTGGAAAGGGAGAGTTGCCAGTGCTTGCTGATATTGCAGGGCAATGTCGCGCCGACGGGTGTTGAGTTGCTCTAATTTATTTAACTGCGTCAGAGCTATCGCAGCGTTAATATCGGTCAGATTGTACTTATAGCCCGGCGTTAATACTTCAGCCTGCGGCGCGCGTCCCCAGGTTTGCCTGTCATATGCATCGACACCCAGACCATGAAATTTCAACATGCGTAACTGGCGGGCGAGGTTTTCATTATCGGTAACAATCAGGCCGCCTTCCGCGCAGGTAATATTTTTGATGGCGTGGAACGAAAAAATAGCGGTGCCCTTTGCACCAGTATGCTGACCTTTGTAATACGTACCGACGGCGTGGGCGGCATCTTCAATGACCGCGATACCGTGGCGTTCAGCAATGGCGCGAATGGCGTCAATATCTGCTGGCGCTCCGGCATAATGCACCGGGATAATCGCTTTGGTGTAGGGCGTAATGGCCGCTTCGATCGCTTCAGGCGTGATCATCAGCGTATCGCGATCAACGTCCACCATCACCGGCTTTGCGCCCAACAGGGAGATCATATTGAGGGTTGAAACCCAGGTCATGGAGGGAGTGATGACTTCATCATCAGCGCCAATCCCCAGCGCCATCAGTGTGATATGCATTCCAGCAGTGGCCGAGCTGACTGCGATAGCGTGTTGATTTCCTGTCAACTGGCAAAAGGCCGCTTCCAGTGCCTGATTCTTCGGACCAGTGGTTATCCAACCGGATTCGAAAACCTCTTGAACTGCAGCGAGTTCTTCCGCGCTTATTGCCGGACGCGAAAAAGGTAAAAAGTCTGACATTGTTTTTCCTTCGGCCATTGAATACCTTTCCCCGCTATTTGCTAATATTTTTCATAGGGAATGTTATTTGTATTTTGCCATTTGGAATGAAATTCTAAGGTCAGAACATTAATTTAACCTTAAGGAATGAATATAAGGCTTAAATATTATTTTTTTTGTTTTTGTATCTTATTCAGGCTTTTAATTTGACAAGATTTAAGGCATTTTGCGTGCATCGTAATGTTTTAATACTATCCCCGCCACTATTTACCAGTGAAAATGTCGTTTGTTTTCGCGGTCATTTAGCTGGCTACGCTTGTCTATAGGTGGAGCTTAAGTGTTAGCTTTTTGTCGGACTTCGTTGAAGTCTAAAAAATATATCTACATTTTACTGGTGCTTGGGGCGATTGCGGGGCTGGGTACACATGCTGCCTGGAGCAGTAATGGTTTGCCGCGTATCGACAATAAAACGCTGGCCAGATTAGCGCAGCAGCACCCGGTTGTGGTTCTGTTTCGCCATGCGGAACGCTGCGATCGCTCCTCTAATCAATGCTTGTCAGACAAAACGGGCATTACGGTGAAAGGTGCTCAGAATGCCCGTGAAATGGGCAAAGCTTTTAGCGCGGACATCCCTGATTTCGATCTTTATTCCAGTAATACCGTTCGGACTATTCAATCAGCGACCTGGTTTTCTGCTGGAAAAAAACTGACGGTAGATAAACGTTTTCTACAATGTAGAAATGAGATTTATAACACAATTAAGGAGTTGCAAAGTAAAGCGCCAGATAAGAATATCGTTATTTTCACCCATAACCATTGTCTGACCTATATCGCTAAAGATAAACGAAACGTGACATTTAAACCAGATTATCTGGATGGGCTGGTAATGCATGTTGAAAATGGCAACGTTTTACTGGATGGTGAGTTTGTTAATCGGTGATTTGTTAATATGACAGCCAATAATGGCTGTCATTACTGTTACATCAGACCTTTCAAACGTAACGTTTTCTGAGTGGCGACATTCAAATCATAGTGAGCAAGATCTTCAGGTTTTACCCATGCGTATTCCTGAAACTCTTCGTTAATTTTCACTTCACGGTTGGCAGAGACGCAGTCAAAGATCAGGTAAATCATATAAATCTCTTCCTTGCGACCATCTGCATACGTCTTGATGCGGATGTCATCACTGAACGTCCATGGCGTGATGTCAGTAAGAATCAGTTGCTCGCCCAGCTCTTCTCTGATTTCACGACGTAATGCTTCTTCAATGCGCTCACCGGGTTCTACGCCGCCGCCAGACAGCGCCCATTGTCCGGGGAAAACGCCGCGATCATCGGCCATTTTACACAGCAGATAAGCACCATCATTTTGAATTAAGGGACAAACTATAGTCCGTTGCCGCATGGGAATATTCCTTACCACTGAAAATAAAACAAAAGAATACGGCAATGGATCAACACGTGAAAGCGGCATTGGCCTTTTTTGCGACGATAACCGCGATGATTATTTTTCTGGCAATCAATTTTTGGTGGCTACTTTTTCTGCACTTAATTATTAAAGAAGTATTTAGTTACAATAAGTTAGCAGATCGCTTTTTTCACGCATTGAATCCTCTGTGTCAGGCAGTACAATCCCGCAGCTTTGGGGACTTTTAATTATCTTCTTGCGGGAAAAGGTAAAAATGAAAAAATTTGCACTGCCAGTTCTGGCTGGAATGCTATTGGTTTCTGCATCGGCAAATGCGATAAGCATTAGCGGTCAGGCGGGAAAAGAATATACCAATATTGGCGTCGGTTTCGGTACTGAATCGACCGGTCTGGCATTAAGCGGTAACTGGACACATAACGATGACGACGGTGATGTCGCGGGCGTTGGCCTGGGATTGAATCTGCCGCTGGGACCGTTAATGGCAACTGTGGGCGGTAAAGGCGTTTACACCAACCCGAACGACGGCGATGAAGGCTATGCCGCAGCGGTAGGCGGTGGCTTGCAGTGGCAAATTGGCGATAGCTTCCGTCTGTTTGGCGAGTATTACTACTCTCCGGATTCGCTCTCCAGCGGTATTAAAAGTTATGAAGAAGCGAATGCTGGCGCGCGTTACACCATCATGCGCCCGATCAGCATTGAGGCGGGCTACCGCTACCTGAACCTGTCGGCTAAAGACGGCAATCGCGACAACGCGGTGGCTGACGGCCCGTATGTTGGGGTTAGCGCCAGCTTCTGATGCCTTCCGGCGCGGCGTTCTGCCGCGCCATTCAGTTTCTTACTACGCCTTATCTCCCTTTGCGTTATAGTGATTCGATAACAAAAGCAGGAGATAACCATGTTAAAAGTGGAAATGTTATCCACCGGGGATGAAGTGTTACACGGGCAAATCGTTGACACTAACGCTGCCTGGCTGGCGGATTTTTTCTTTCATCAGGGGTTGCCATTATCTCGCCGCAATACAGTGGGCGATAACCTTGAGGATTTAGTGACCATTCTTCGCGAACGTAGCCAGCACGCCGATGTGCTGATCGTCAATGGCGGACTGGGGCCGACCAGTGATGATTTAAGCGCACTCGCCGCAGCGACCGCCAAAGGTGAAAGCCTGGTTCTTCATGAAGCCTGGCTCGAAGAGATGGAACGCTATTTCCGCGAACGTGGTCGCGTAATGGCGCCGAGCAACCGCAAACAGGCGGAGCTGCCTGCCAGTGCAGAATTTATCAATAATCCGGTTGGTACGGCCTGTGGTTTTGCTGTGCAACTTAACCGTTGCCTGATGTTCTTTACCCCAGGCGTGCCGGCGGAATTTAAAGTGATGGTTGAGCACGAAATCCTGCCGCGCCTGCGTGAGCGTTTTTCTTTGCCGCAACCGCCGGTTTGTCTGCGGCTGACCACTTTTGGTCGTTCAGAAAGCGATCTGGCGCAAAGCCTGGATGCGTTGCAACTACCGCCAGGTGTGACGATGGGCTATCGCTCCTCCATGCCGATTATTGAACTGAAACTCACCGGACCGGCAAGCGAGCAACAGGCGATGGAAAAACTGTGGCTGGATGTTAAACGTGTTGCCGGGCAGAGCATGATTTTCGAAGGCACCGAAGGGCTGCCAGCGCAAATCAGCCGCGAACTGCAAAGCCGCCAGTTCAGTCTGACGTTGAGCGAGCAATTCACCGGTGGCTTGCTGGCTTTGCAACTTTCTCGCGCGGGGGCGCCATTACTGGCGTGTGAAGTGGTTCCTTCACAGGAAGAAACCCTGGCGCAAACTGCGCACTGGATAACGGAACGCCGAGCTAACCATTTCGCCGGGCTGGCGCTGGCGGTTTCTGGTCTGGAAGATGAGCATCTCAACTTTGCGCTGGCTACGCCAGACGGCACTTTCGCCCTGCGAGTACATTTCAGCACCACGCGCTACAGCCAGGCTATCCGTCAGGAGGTGTGCGCAATGATGGCGCTTAATATGCTGCGCCGCTGGCTGAACGGTCAGGACATCGCCAGCGGGCATGGCTGGATTGAGGTTGTGGAGTCGTTGACACTGTCGCCACAGGGGGCGTGAAAGAGGGCGTGCCGGGGAGAAGTCTTTTACCCGGCACGTTGTCGCGTTCATTGCAGGCTTAATGGGGCGAGATTGGCATCGGTTAGCTGGGTTGTTGCCAGCACAATCTCACGTTCAAAACCTTGTTCCAGCATTCGTAAGGCGATTTTAATGGCTTGTTCATGCATGCCTTCCTGCAAACCTTCCAATTTACCTTCTTGCCAGCCTTCAATCTTACCCTCCTGCCAGCCAATTTGATGTCCTTCCTGCCGTAGCCGTTCAGCAATAGTCATCAATCTCTCCTTTTGTAGTGGTGAACGTTCGGCAATCTCCTGAATAAAGCGGGTGAAACGGGAGGTATCGCCACATTGCAGGAGATAATTAAACAGTGTTTGCAATTGGCTGTCATTAGTGAAGCCTCTAACCAAAAGCGAGGTGATCCTGTCGACCATACCGATTAAATCGCGGTCTCGAATATGTTTTTGAATAAGTTCCAGCAGGGCTATACGCCGATGTTGCATGATCTCATCGTCAGGTACGATGGTGATATCCACCAACGGAAAAGCTTCGGTGTACAACTGCCGGGCAAGTTGCGGATCGTTAAATTCATCCAGCCAGTTGAGAGAATACGGGTAGGGCGAGGTTTCGCCATGATAAAACAGCAATGGCACTACCAGCGGGACTTTGTCATAACCTTTATCCAGGTGACGCTGCATGGCGGCGGTGGCATAGCGCATCAGCCGAAAGGCCATATTCTTTTCCGCAGAACTTTGATGTTCAATTACGCAGTAGATATAGCCGTCACCTTCGCTGGTTTCTACCGACCACAAAACATCCGAGTAGTAAGCGCGTAAGCTTTTTTCAATAAAACTTGTGGGTTCCAGCCTTAACGTATGCAGATTACACAGCTTACGTAACGGTTCCGGTAGATGTATTTCCAGAAAATCCCGTGCGGTATCGGGTGAGAACATAAAGGTTTTAAATACCGCATCATGCGGGGAGGAGGTTGTTGATTCAGTCATGGTTGTCCGTCACCTGATATTTATGATGACGCGACATTACGGTTATCCCAGGCCTTTGACATCTGCCAGTTTCAGTCTTTGCGAGACGTTTTCAGAGGAATTTTCATTGTGATGAAACGCATACATTGGGTACGGAATCGCGCACGCAAAAATGCCCGATAAGCAATGCGCTTACCGGGCATCAGAAGGGAGTTTAAACCAGCGCCTGAGCCAGCAGCGTAATCGGATGTTCGCAGCGAAGACTTGTGGACATCTCAATCTGCCATTTGCAGGTTTCGCAGTCGGTAACCACCAGATCCGCGCCGCTCTCTTCTATCTGGCGGAACAGCGGTGCACCGATGGCTTGTGAGGTGGGGTAGTTCTCTTTTTTGAAACCGTAAGTTCCGGCAATACCGCAGCACTGGGAATCCAGCACTGTCAGCTCAAGCCCTGGGATCTTACGTAAAAGTTCCAGGGTGTAGAGCGTCCAGCCCATTTTTTCCATATGGCACGGGGTGTGATAGACCACTTTTAGCGGCAGTGATTTCAGCGGCAAGGTTTTGCCTTCGTCCAGCTTGCGCCACAGCCAGCGGGTTGCCAGTTCGATATGATCGCGCAAGCCTTTGTTGTCAACATTCAGCACTTCCGGGTACTCGTCGCGCAAGGCAAACGTACAGGTAGAGGAGGTAGCAATGACCGGAATGCCTTTTCCCCCCACAGCTTCGCGGATCGATTCCACGTTAGTGATTGCCTGTTTACGCGCTTTATCGGTAAAACCGTTGGCGATGAGTGGCACACCGCAGCATTTCTCTTTGCTGAGCAGTTGTACGCCGGTGCCCATCGCGTTGAGCACTTTAATTAAATCCTTGCCTAACTGCGGATGGTTGTAGTTAACGAAGCAGCCGTGGAAAAAGGCCACCTGGTCTTTATATTGCGCCTGCTGCGCAGCCACACTGCGATACCAGCGACGGAAAGTGCCGAAGGAGTATTTCGGCAGCGTGCGGCGATGGTCAATTTTTAACGCCGCATCAAGCAGTTGTCGCACTGGTTTCAGCGAGGTAGCGGTGTTGACAATAGGCGCGAACGGCGTGGAAACGCTGCCCATCAGGTCGGTATGACTCAACACAAAATTGCGCAGCGACGGGCGCGTGGTGTCATATTTCGCTCGCGCGCGCTGGATGATATCGCCAATCTTCACATCGGACGGACAGGCGACTTCGCAACGTTTGCAGTTAATGCAATATTTCAGCGCCTCGTCATACAGGGCGCCATCTTTCAGACGCAGACGCTCGCCATCCGGCCCGGCCTGTTTTGGCCCCGGATAGCCCGGATTCACCCGGCTTACCGGGCAGGCGGTGGTACAGACGGTGCACTTAATGCAATTTTCGAAGCTGGTATCGTTCATTGTTGGCCTCCTGCGCGTTGGGCAATCTGTTGAGCAGCATGTAATGCACTGACAGCACAAACGCCGCCGCCGCATCCCTGAGCGATAGGATCATATCCGCCCAGCACCGATCCGATGGCAAACAAGTTTTCTACCGTCTGGCCTGCCTGCGATGGGCGTAGTGCCTCATCAGTGGTTACACCGAACTGCTGCCATGGTTGCGCCGCAAAAAAATCACTTCGATACCACTCACCCCGCGTGGCGGTTTGCAGCACATCAAGGCCGAGAATCGGCTCGCGAATGCCGTTGCGTTCCGCGACCAGTCCGCCGCTAAAGAAGCTGCCGCTGGCGAGAACCGCGAAACGTGGACGCAGCGGGATGTCGGCGTGATTACGAGTCCAGATTTCATTCACCACGCCATTTTTACAGGTCACTTTTTTCACTTCATCGCCCGGCATCCATACACCGCCCTGGCGCACGAACTGACGTTGAAGCTGATTTTGCAGACGAATGCCCAGCACGGAAGGTGGCAGTGTCGGCAGTAACATTAATGAACAGGGTAATTGTTCGTTCAGCCAGCGCCAGAGTCTGTCATCAGCCAGGCCGAAGCAGGCTGGCATCAGGATCATTTCACAGGTGTTGGCGACAGGGATAAGCGCATCAAGCAACAGTGGCCAGTTTTCTTCGTTATCAAGGAAACGGGCAATATTTACCGCGCGGAACTCGGTGGCGTTATTACGTAGCACATCCAGTTCCGGCAGTTCAATTTCTGCGGTTTCAACCGAAAGATCCAATTCACGTAACGAAGCTGCCGCAAGATGCGCCTGAAAATCCATCAGCCCGCTGATACCCACCACACATATTTTCTTCGCTGGCAACGGCCAGACGGGGACTTCTGGCGAGCTTAGCCAGGTTGAGCGCAGAGTGCCGAGCGGTGTAACTCGCTGGTGAGCCAGTTCAACGCTACCCTGCAATTGCGCACCGCTTTCAGCGATCAATGCCTGCGCCCTGCAAGCGAGATCGAGCACGCGCTGTGAGCCGAGAACACTGTAAGGATGGGCAGGAGCCTGATGGCACAAAGATTCCAGGCCATCGTGAATGTCTGTCACCGTTTGACCGTCAGGCAGATGGCTCAGCAAATCCAGCGAACCGGATGAGAAATGCAGCGCGCTTTGACCACGCGTGACGATGGCACAGCGCAGGCCGTGTTTTTGCAGTTGCAGGCCACAGAGTAATCCGGCGAGGCCGCCGCCCATAATGACAGTATCAAAGCGCATCTTTCTGCTCCTTCTCCAGACCACACAATCCCTGATAAACCCAGCGGGTAAATTCGCTTTCGCGCAGTGCGTCTCCCCAGGCGATGGGTTGCACGCCTTTCCAGCGTTCGTTAAGGAAGGTGGAAAGTTGCTCGATAGATTGCGCGGACGTCGTGACGTTAAAACGTTGCAGCAGTCCGGCAGCGCGGCAGGCGCAGAGTTCGCCCTGGCAGGTACCCATCCCCACACGGGTACGACGGCGTAAATCCAGCAGGCTATTAACGTTTAAATTTTCTACCGCGTACTGCACTTCACCCGCAGTTACCGCTTCGCACTCACATACCAGGCTACGGTGCAGACGGCCTTCGCTCAGCCAGGCAGGCGTGCGATCGCCATGACGATAAACCGCAGAACCACGCAGCGGGGCAGGCAGGGAGATGACTTTACGCAAGGTAACTTCAGCGGGTTCTTGTGAACCAGGAAGTGCCAGATCGGCGGTCATACAGGGGCGCGTGTTGCCCAGTTTGCGGCACACCGCGTCAGTAGCCCATTCAGCCATCAGGCGGTAGGTCATCAGTTTGCCGCCGGTGATGGTGATAAATCCGTCAAGACCATCGCGTTCGGCGTGGTCGAGCAGCACGATGCCGCGACTGACGTTACGTCCGCTCGGGTCATCATCGCTGGCAACCAGTGGGCGCACGCCAGAGTAGGCTCGCAGAATACGTGTTTTCGCCATCACCGGAGCCAGTTTTTCCCCTTCACGCAGCAGAATATCCACTTCTTCTGCCGTCACCCGGTTGTCGTCGATCTCATTGTAATCAATACGTAAAGAGGTGGTTCCAATCAGCGAAATGGTATCGCCGGGAACCAGAATATCGGCATCAGAAGGTTTACGGCAGCGGTTGATCACATGCTGATTAATGCGGTGATCCATGATCAGCAGCGATCCTTTTGCCGGGAACATGCGAATACGCAGATCGGCATATTCGGCAATATGTTGTCCCCAGATCCCGGCAGCATTAACCACCACAGGTGCATGAAGTGCCTGGGTTTCGCCGGTGAGATGGTTACGCACACGAACGCCACACACCGTCGCGCCTTCACGAATCAGGCCAGTGACTTCGTGGGCGGTAAGGATAACTGCACCGTGTTCTTTCGCATCGAGCATATTTGCTGCGGTCAAACGAAATGGATCAACGGTGCCATCCGGGACTTTCACTGCACCTATCAATGCCGGGTTAACGGAAGGTTCGATAATGCGCGCTTGCTGCGGATCGATGGCTTCTGCGCTTATTCCTGCTTCTTCGCAAGCGCGAATAAAAGTGGTTTGAAAGGAGAGGTCATCTTCTGGCAGGGTGATAAACAGGCCGTTGGTCGGCTCAATACAATGACGCGCAATGCGTTTTAATATCTTGTTTTCACTAATACATTCGCGGGCCGATTCCGCATCGGTTACCGCATAGCGCGCGCCGCTGTGCAGCAGACCGTGGTTACGCCCGGTCGCGCCTGTGGCGATGTCATGGCGCTCAACCAAAATCACGCGCAGCCCGCGTAGGGCACAGTCGCGGGCAATCCCGGCTCCCGTTGCGCCGCCGCCAATGATAATCACGTCACTTGATTGCGAGTCGCGAGTTTTCATTGTTATCCCTCTGAAGTTCGTTTTTTACCATTTAGCCATAGTAAAAACATGAATTGTTTGATTTCGCGCATATTCGCTCATAATTCGAAAGTGAAACGTGATTTCATGCGTCTTTCAGAACATTTCAATCATTGTGTTTAATAATGTGTGCGGTAATTCACATTTAATTTATGAATGTTTTCTTAACATCGCGGCAACTCAAAAAACGGCAGGTTCTTCTACTGAATCAGGCTGTTAATCATAAATAAGACCATGGGCCACGGAGGCTATAAATGTTGAGTATTTTTAAACCGGCGCCACACAAAGCGCGCTTACCTGCTGCGGAGATCGACCCGACCTATCGTCGATTGCGCTGGCAAATTTTCCTGGGGATATTCTTTGGTTATGCTGCTTACTATCTGGTTCGTAAGAACTTTGCTCTTGCAATGCCTTACCTGGTGGAGCAGGGATTCTCGCGTGGTGATTTAGGTTTTGCGCTTTCAGGGATCTCAATCGCCTATGGATTTTCGAAATTCATCATGGGTTCGGTATCGGATCGCTCGAATCCGCGCGTTTTCCTGCCAGCTGGTTTGATTCTTGCTGCGGCAGTGATGCTGTTTATGGGATTTGTGCCGTGGGCGACTTCCAGTATTGCGGTGATGTTCGTGCTGTTGTTCCTCTGCGGCTGGTTCCAGGGGATGGGATGGCCGCCGTGTGGTCGTACCATGGTGCACTGGTGGTCACAGAAAGAACGTGGCGGCATTGTGTCGGTGTGGAACTGTGCGCATAACGTCGGCGGTGGTATTCCGCCGCTGTTGTTCTTGCTGGGGATGGCCTGGTTCAATGACTGGCACGCGGCGCTTTATATGCCGGCTTTCTGTGCCATTCTGGTGGCGCTTTTCGCTTTTGCCATGATGCGCGATACCCCGCAATCCTGTGGTCTGCCGCCGATCGAAGAGTACAAAAATGACTATCCGGACGACTATAACGAAAAAGCGGAACAGGAGCTGACCGCGAAGCAGATTTTCATGCAGTACGTGCTGCCGAACAAACTGCTGTGGTACATCGCTATCGCCAACGTGTTCGTTTACCTGCTGCGCTACGGCATCCTCGACTGGTCGCCAACCTACCTGAAAGAGGTGAAACACTTCGCGCTGGATAAATCTTCCTGGGCCTACTTCCTTTATGAGTACGCGGGCATTCCGGGCACCCTTTTGTGCGGCTGGATGTCGGATAAAGTCTTCCGTGGTAACCGTGGCGCAACTGGCGTCTTCTTTATGACTCTGGTGACCATTGCCACTATCGTTTACTGGATGAACCCGGCGGGCAACCCGACCGTAGATATGATTTGTATGATTGTCATCGGCTTCCTGATTTATGGCCCTGTCATGCTGATCGGTCTGCACGCGCTGGAACTGGCGCCGAAAAAAGCGGCAGGTACGGCGGCAGGCTTTACCGGACTGTTTGGTTATCTGGGCGGTTCTGTAGCGGCGAGTGCGATTGTTGGCTACACCGTGGATTTCTTCGGCTGGGATGGCGGCTTTATGGTAATGATTGGCGGCAGCATTCTGGCAGTTATCTTGTTAATTGTCGTGATGATTGGCGAAAAACGTCGCCATCAGGAATTACAGCAAAAACGCAACGGAGGCTAATGGCATGAAATTGACGCTGAAAAACCTTAGCATGGCGATCATGATGAGTGGAATGATCATGGGAAGCAGTGCAATGGCGGCAGACAACAGCGAGAAAATTGTAATAGCCCATCGCGGCGCCAGTGGTTATTTGCCGGAGCATACGCTGCCAGCAAAAGCGATGGCGTATGCACAGGGGGCTGACTATCTGGAGCAGGATTTGGTAATGACCAAAGACGACCATCTGGTCGTCCTGCATGATCACTATCTTGATCGCGTTACTGATGTCGCCGATCGTTTCCCGGACAGGGCACGCAAAGACGGTCGTTACTACGCGATAGATTTCACGCTGGATGAAATTAAATCACTGAAATTTACCGAAGGCTTCGATATTGAAAACGGTAAGAAAGTGCAGACTTTCCCTGGACGCTTCCCGATGGGTAAATCTGACTTCCGGGTGCATACTTTCGAAGAAGAGATTGAATTTGTTCAGGGGTTAAACCATTCGACCGGGAAAAACATCGGCATCTACCCGGAGATTAAAGCGCCGTGGTTCCATCACCAGGAAGGGAAAGATATAACGGCTAAAACTCTGGAAGTGCTGAAAAAATATGGTTACACCAGCAAAGGGGACAAAGTTTATTTGCAATGCTTTGATGCTGATGAGCTGAAACGCATTAAAAATGAGCTGGAACCGAAAATGGGCATGGATCTCAATCTGGTTCAGTTGATTGCTTATACTGACTGGAATGAAACTCAGCAGAAACAGCCGGACGGAACCTGGGTAAATTACAGCTATGACTGGATGTTTAAGCCGGGCGCCATGAAGCAGGTGGCGGAATATGCTGACGGCATTGGCCCCGATTACCATATGGTCATTGATGAGACATCGCAGCCGGGCAATATTAAACTTACTGGAATGGTGAAAGATGCACAGCAGAATAAGCTGGTAGTGCATCCTTATACCGTGCGGTCGGATAAACTGCCGGCATATACGACCGATGTGAATCAACTGTATGACGCCCTGTATAACAAAGCAGGTGTTAATGGGCTGTTTACGGACTTCCCGGATAAAGCAGTAAAATTCCTCAATAAAGAGTAAATTCAGTGCCGGATGGTACGTAAGTGCCATCCGGTATATCTCTTCATTCAAAGCCTCATCTACGTCATAGTAAAATAGCGGACATATTTAATTCTTCATAAAGTCTGTTGGTTATCCTTACTTGCTGTTCTTTAGAGCGGGATGACTTGTTCCCGGCAAAAGAAATCCATTAAGAAACACTTTTTATTAAGTTTTTCTTAAGGTAAACACCTATAGTCATTGTCGTTAACAATAAAGACAGGCGACAGGGTATGGCAGTTTCAGCAAAACACGATGAGTTCAATCATTGGTGGGCTACAGAAGGTGACTGGGTTGAGGAGCCGAATTACCGCCGCAACGGTATGAGCGGGGTGCAATGCGTCGAGCACAACGGCAAAAAGTTGTATGTGAAGCGCATGACTCACCACTTGTTTTATTCTATCCGCTATCCGTTTGGGCGTCCGACGATTGTTCGGGAGATAGCTGTAATAAAAGATCTGAAGCGCGCCGGTGTGATTGTGCCGAACATCGTTTTTGGTGAAGCGGTGAAAATTGAGGGTGAATGGCGCGCGTTGCTGGTGACTGAAGATATGGCGGGGTTTGTCAGCATTGCTGACTGGTATTCACAACACGCAGTAACGCCTTATTCCGACGATGTACGGCAAGCAATGTTGAAAGCGGTGGCGCTGGCATTTAAAAAGATGCATAGCGTTAATCGTCAGCATGGTTGCTGTTATGTTCGCCATATCTATGTGAAAACAGAAGGTAAGGCAGAAGCAGGTTTTCTTGATCTGGAGAAAAGTCGCCGTCGCCTGCGTCGCCATAAGGCTATTCATCATGACTTCCGCCAGTTGGAGAAATATCTGGAGCCGATCCCCAAAGCGGACTGGGAGCAGGTGAAAGCGTATTATTCTGCCATGTAATCGTTGTAGGCCAGATGAGACGCGCAAGCGTCGCATCTGGCGCTAGTACCCGATCACATCTCGATTTCAATATCGCCTTTTGCCCGGCAACAACAGGGCAAAATTTCCCCAGGTTGAATAAAGGCTAACGGTTCGGCAATCCAGTCCACCTGGCCTGCGACAAGGCGCGTGCGACAGGAGCCGCAGTAGCCTTCGCGGCACTGATACTCAACCGCCACATTGTGGGATTCCAGCGCCGCCAGAAGAGAAGGGTGTTCATCCTGGCACAGCAGTTGTGTGCCAGTGATGCGCAGGGTAACGCGAGCCATCAGAGTTGGAAGTTACTCAAATCGTCGGTGTCTACTTCCGAGTCAATCTGTCCGACCAGATAAGAACTGACTTCCACTTCCTGCGGAGCAACCTGTACGTTATCAGACACCAGCCAGGTGTTGATCCACGGGATTGGGTTGGAGCGCGTCTGGAACGGCAGATCTAAACCAACCGCCTGCATACGGATATTGGTGATGTACTCGACGTACTGGCAGAGAATGTCTTTATTCAGACCAATCATCGAACCGTCACGGAACAGATAATCCGCCCAGTCTTTCTCCTGCTGTGCCGCCTGGACAAACAGGTCATAGCACTCTTGTTTACACTCTTCGGCAATTTCCGCCATCTCAGGATCGTCCGCGCCGCTGCGCAACAGATTCAGCATATGCTGGGTGCCGGTCAGGTGCAGGGCTTCGTCACGGGCAATCAGGCGAATAATTTTGGCGTTGCCCTCCATCAGCTCACGTTCCGCGAATGCGAAAGAGCAGGCGAAGCTGACGTAGAAGCGGATCGCTTCCAGCGCGTTAACGCTCATCAGGCAGAGATAAAGTTTTTTCTTCAGCTCGCGCAGGCTAACGGTCACGGTTTTGCCGTTGACGGTATGGGTGCCTTCGCCCAGCAGATGCCAGTAACTGGTCATTTCGATCAGTTCGTCGTAGTAAGCTGAAATCCCTTCCGCGCGTTTCTGGATCTGCTCGTTGGTGACGATATCATCAAACACAACAGACGGATCGTTAACGATATTACGAATGATGTGCGTGTAGGAGCGGGAGTGAATAGTTTCCGAAAACGCCCAGGTTTCTACCCAGGTTTCCAGTTCGGGAATGGAGATCAGCGGCAGCAGCGCCACGTTCGGACTACGGCCCTGAATAGAGTCCAGCAGCGTCTGGTACTTTAGATTGCTGATAAAGATGTGTTTTTCGTGCTCCGGCAGCGCCTGATAATCGATACGGTCGCGAGAGACGTCAACTTCTTCTGGACGCCAGAAGAAAGAGAGCTGCTTTTCGATCAATTTTTCGAAGATTTCATATTTTTGCTGATCGTAGCGAGCCACGTTGACCGGCTGACCAAAGAACATGGGTTCTTTGAGCTGATCATTCTTCGTCTGTGAAAAGGTGGTATATGCCATGAATGTGTCCTGTTGGGAGTTTAATGCCGGATAAGGCATTTTACGCCGCATCCGGCATCCAGAGCCTGATGCGACGCTGGCGAGTCTTATCAGGCCTACAAATTCGAGCCGTAGGCCGGATAAGGCGTTCACGCCGCATCCGGCATCTCAATATCAGATCTTACATGCGCCGCTTTCGCAGCCATCGTCCTGGATTGACGGCACTAGATCGTCCTGCGCGTCTTCAGCGCCATCACGGGTGTTCTGATAATACAGCGTTTTGACCCCGAATTTGTAGGCGGTGAGCAGGTCTTTCAGCAACTGCTGCATCGGCACTTTTCCTGACGGGAAGCGTGACGGATCGTAGTTGGTGTTAGCAGAGATCGACTGATCGATAAATTTCTGCATGATACCCACCAGTTGCAGGTAGCCATCGTTACCCGGCATTTCCCACAGCAGCTCATAGGCGTCGTGCAGGTGCTCGTAGTCCGGCACCACCTGGCGCAGAATACCGTCTTTCGACGCTTTGATGCTGACGTAACCGCGCGGCGGTTCAATACCGTTAGTGGCGTTAGAGATCTGCGAAGAGGTCTCGGACGGCATCAGAGCAGAAAGCGTGGAGTTACGCAGGCCGTGCGTTTTGATTGACTCACGCAACGCTTCCCAGTCGTAATGCAGCGGTTCATTGGTGATAGCATCCAGATCTTTCTTGTAGGTATCGATCGGCAGGATACCTTTCGCGTAAGTGGTTTCGTTAAACCACGGGCACGCGCCTTGTTCTTTCGCCAGCTCGTTAGACGCTTTCAGCAGGTAATATTGAATTGCTTCGAAGGTTTTATGCGTCAGGTTGTTGGCACTGCCGTCGGAGTAGCGTTTACCGTGCTTCGCCAGATAGTAAGCGAAGTTGATCACACCAATACCCAGCGTGCGACGACCCATCGCTCCGCGTTTGGCTGCCGGGATCGGGTAATCCTGATAATCCAGCAGCGCGTCGAGTGCGCGCACCGCCAGAATCGCCAGCTCTTCCAGTTCATCCAGACTATTAATTGCGCCCAGGTTGAAAGCAGACAGCGTACACAGCGCGATTTCACCGTTTTCGTCGTTGACGTCATTCAGCGGTTTGGTCGGCAGGGCGATTTCCAGGCACAGGTTAGACTGGCGCACTGGCGCAATAGCCGGATCAAACGGGCTGTGGGTGTTGCAGTGGTCAACGTTCTGAATATAGATACGACCGGTAGACGCACGTTCCTGCATCATCAGCGAGAACAGCTCAACGGCTTTCACACGCTGTTTGCGGATGCTGTCGTCTTTTTCATATTTGGTGTACAGGCGCTCAAATTCTTCCTGATCGGCGAAGAACGCGTCGTATAACCCTGGCACATCGGACGGGCTGAACAGGGTGATATCTTCACCTTTCAGCAGGCGGGTATACATCAGTTTGTTGATTTGTACCCCGTAGTCCATATGACGCACGCGGTTGCCTTCAACCCCACGGTTGTTTTTCAGTACCAGCAGGCTTTCTACTTCCAGATGCCAAATTGGGTAGAACAGCGTTGCTGCACCGCCACGCACACCGCCCTGGGAGCAGGATTTCACCGCCGTCTGGAAATGCTTATAGAACGGAATACAGCCGGTGTGGAATGCTTCGCCGCCGCGAATCGGGCTACCCAGTGCACGAATACGCCCGGCGTTGATACCGATACCGGCACGCTGGGAGACGTATTTTACAATCGCGCTGGAGGTCGCATTGATGGAATCCAGGCTGTCACCGCACTCAATCAGTACGCAGGAGCTGAACTGACGAGTCGGGGTACGCACGCCGGACATGATTGGCGTCGGCAGCGAAATTTTAAATGTGGAAACCGCGTCGTAAAAACGCTTCACGTATTGCAGACGCGTTTCACGCGGGTAGTTTGAGAACAGGCAGGCAGCAACCAGAATATAGAGGAACTGGGCGCTCTCGTAGATTTCGCCGGTCACGCGGTTCTGTACCAGATATTTCCCTTCCAGTTGCTTAACGGCAGCGTAAGAGAAGGTCATATCACGGTCGTGATCGATAAACGTGTCCATCTGCTTGAACTCTTCTTCCGTGTAGTCTTCCAGCAGATGATTATCGTATTTGCCCATTTCGACCATTTTCTTCACATGGTCATACAGCGCAGGCGGCTCAAACTGACCGTAGGCTTTTTTACGCAGGTGGAAAATTGCCAGGCGCGCGGCGAGGTACTGATAATCCGGTGCTTCACGGGAGATCAGGTCTGCGGCAGCCTTGATAATGGTTTCGTGGATGTCAGAAGTCTTGATACCGTCATAAAACTGAATGTGGGAGCGCAGTTCGACCTGGGAAATCGAAACGTTATGCAGTCCTTCTGCCGCCCAATCCAGAACACGATGGATTTTGTCGAGATTGATGCGCTCTGTGCTACCGTTGCGCTTTGTCACCAGCAGATTCTGATTCATGTATGTAGTACCTGTTTTGGGAATACTTTCCGCAATAGTGTCGCTTTGACTACCTGTAGTGAGAAAAGTCGCAATGAACACTATATATAGGGGGTATGTTTGGGATTCACTGCAAGATAGTGTGAAAATGGCCCTCTTGCAAGTGCATAACTTTGTGGATAACTCGCAACGGAAAAGGTGACTTCCACGCACCTTAGGTCAGACAAGGTGTTCGGGAAAGTCAATGGGAAGAGAAAAAATTGTTAAAAATAACCGTTCGGCGATTTCTTGAACGTTCAATTTAAGATAATTATTGATCCAGGTTATTTATTGCGCTTATGTCAGATGTGGCGAAAATTGATACCATCACAAACTCATATCATGTCGACACTTATTGTTATGTTTATGATGTGAGCAAATGTAAAGGGGGGGCGTTCACGAAACAGATATTTTTTAATCAGTAGATGTAAAATTAAAGTTTGCGATATTGATTATTCCAGGTAAACAAGAAATGAATTAATCAGTTTAATATGTTTTAATTATCATTGTTTAATAATCAAGTAAACTTTGAAAGAAATAATTAATACCTTTCTGTAAATATTATTTCTGGTTCGATTATTTTAAAAATTTCTTGTTTACAATTGGTTATTATCTACAATCGTAATATGCCTTTTAATGATAGCGTGTTATTTCTCACAGGCTGTCAGATCATGAATAAAAAATGGATTATTTTTATCAGGAAAGGGTATCTGTTAATTTTCCCGGCTGTCGTTGCTTGCGTGTTTACGCGTGCAAACGCGGCGTCGCAGATTCTGGCTTCATGTCAGGGGGTTAATGTTTCTACCAGTTGCCTGGGCAGTCGCCAGAGCCTCTCAGGTAGTATGCAGACCTGGAGTGTTGCTGACGGGCAATGGCTTATTTTTTCCTCTATGGCAAATGATGCCAGTGGCGGGGCGGTATTTTTACAACAAGGAGCTGATTTCATATTGTCAGCACAAGGTGGAACAGGTATGACTCTGTTCGAAAATAATACCGTGAGTGGTGAATATAATAATGGAGGTGCTATTTTTGCGAAAGAAAACTCAACGCTGAATCTTACTCAGGTTATCTTCGACAGTAATGTGGCAGGAGGATATGGCGGGGCTATCTATTCTGCGGGTACAAATGACGCTGGTGATATTGATCTTAGCGTTACCAATGCTGTATTTACAGGTAATATTGCTAACGATGGCAAAGGTGGCGCAATTTATTCGATTAATAATAATATTTACTTAAATAATACGATTTTTAATAATAATCGGGCATATACATCAACAAGTTACAGTGATGGCGATGGTGGCGCTATCGATATCACCGATAATAATACGGAAACCATTCACCCATCAGAGTTCACAATAATTAATAACACCACGTTTACAGATAATATTGCTGAAGGCTACGGTGGTGCAATTTATAGCAGTAGTGCGAACTCTCCCTATCTTATTGATATTTCGGTTGATGCCGGCTACAGCTATAACGGTGGCGTTTTGGTGGATGAGAACAACAGTGCCACAGGATATGGCGATGTGCCATCTGCGTCGGCGGGCGGCTTTATGTACATCGATTCAAGTCAGGTCAGGTTTGATATCGCTGGTAATAAAACGTTGATTATTGGTGACCTGAGCAACGATGGTGCGCTCGATTCCATTGCCGGAACCGGAAGTATCAGCAAAACCGGCGCAGGCGAACTGGTGCTTAATGCGGATAATAATAATTTTACCGGTGAGATGCGGGTTGAAAACGGTGAAGTGACGCTGGGGCGTAGCAATTCGCTGATGAATGTTGGCGATGATCGTTGCCAGAGTAATCCACAAAATTGCTATGGCCTGATGGTCGGCAGTATCAGTCATCGGGATGATCAGGCAGAACTTAACGTTGGCGCAACACAGCAGACTTTTGTTCACTCACTGACGGGTTTTCAGAATGGCACTTTAAATATTGATGCTGGCGGTAACGTGACTGTAAATGCCGGCGGGTTTAGCGGAACTATTGAAGGTGAAGGACAACTGACCATTGCTGAAAATGGTAGCTATGCGCTGGCGGGGGCGTCGTCGATGGCGCTGACCGGCGATATTGTGGTGGAAGATGGCGCAATCCTCTCGCTGGCGGGAAACGCGGCGGATCTGGCGGCGATGCAGGACGATCCGCAGTCAATTGTGTTAAACGGTGGCATATTAGATCTCTCCGATTTCACCACCTGGCAGAGCGGTACGTCAGAGAACGATGGGCTGGAAATCAGTGGCAGTGGCGGTACGGTAATTGGTCAGCAGGACGTTGTCGATCTTTATAGTGGTGAGGATTTGCATATTGGCGATGACGGGAAAAAAGGCGTCTATGTAGTGGTAGATGCAGGCGATGGACAGGTAAGCCTGGCGAATGACAATCAATACCTCGGCACAACACAAATCGCTTCCGGCACGCTGGTGGTGAGCAACAATTCTCAGCTTGGTGATACTCACTATAACCGCCAGGTTATCTTCACTGATAATCAACAAGATAGCGCGATGGAGATTACGGCTGATGTCGATACTCGCTCTGCGATGGCTGGTCATGGGCGTGATATCGAAATGCGCGCTGATGGCGAAATTGTGGTTGATGATGGTGCTGTGACGCAGTGGGGCGCATTGATCGCCGACAGCAGTGGACAGCAGCAGGATGTGGGAACCACACTGACGAAAACCGGTGCAGGAACGCTGGAACTGACTGCCAGCGGCACGGCGCAGTCGGCGGTGCGAGTGGAAGAAGGTACGCTGAAAGGTGATGTTGCGGATATCTTTCCTTACGCTTCGTCGCTGTGGGTTGGTGACGGGGCAACGTTCGAGATTGGCGCGGATCAGGATATTCAGTCTATTGATGCCAGTTCCAGCGGCACTATCGACATCAGCGATAGCACGGTTTTGCGTTTAACTGGGCAGGATACGTCTGTGGCGCTTGACGCCTCATTGTTTAACGGTGGCGGTACGCTGGTGAATGCCACCGATGGCGTGACGTTGACAGGTGAGCTTAATACCAACCTTGAAACTGACAACCTGACCTATCTTGCCGACGTGACGGTTAATGGTGATCTGACCAATACGTCCGGTGCGGTTAGCCTGCAAAATGGCGTCGTTGGCGATACGCTGACGGTAAACGGTGATTACACCGGCGGCGGTACGTTACTGCTCGACAGCGAATTAAACGGCGATGACTCAGCAAGCGACCAGTTGGTGTTGAACGGTAATACTGCTGGCAATACCACGGTTGTGGTTAACCCCATTACAGGGATTGGTGAGCCGACATCTACAGGCATTAAAGTGGTTGATTTCGCAGCTGATCCCACGCAGTTTCAAAACAATGCGCAGTTCAGTCTGGCAGGCAGTGGCTACGTCAACATGGGAGCGTATGACTACACGCTGGTGGAAGATAACAACGACTGGTATCTGCGATCACAAAAAGTCACGCCGCCATCGCCACCTGATCCGACTCCCGATCCCACGCCGGCTCCTGACCCAACGCCCGTTTATCAGCCGATGCTGAATGCAAAAATCGGTGGATATCTTAATAACCTGCGGGCGGCAAATCAGGCGTTTGTGATGGAGCGACGCGATCACGCAGGTGGCGACGGTCAGACGCTGCATTTGCGCATTATCGGTGGACGTTATCATTACACGGCGGCGGGGCAGCTGGCTCAGCATGAAGACACCTCTACGGTGCAGCTTAGCGGCGACCTGTTTAGCGGGCGATGGGGCGATGATGGCGAATGGACGCTGGGAGCCATTGGTGGTTACAGCGATAACCAGGGGGGCAGCCGCTCGAATATGACCGGAACCCGCGCCGATAACCAGAACCACGGCTATGCTATTGGGCTGACTTCGAGCTGGTTTCAGCATGGTAGCCAGCAGCAGGAGGCGTGGCTGGATAGCTGGCTGCAATATGCATGGTTTAGCAATGATGTTTCCGAACAAGGTGACGGCACGGATTATTACCACTCGTCGGGGATTATCGCCTCGCTGGAAGCAGGGTATCAGTGGTTACCGGGGCATAGTGTGGTAATCGAACCGCAGGCGCAGGTGGTTTATCAGGGCGTGCAGCAGGATGATTTTACCGCCGCTAACCGTGCGCGGGTGTCGCAATCGCAGGGCGATGATATTCTGACGCGTGTCGGGATACATAGCGAATGGCGTAATACTTTCTATATCACGCCAACTCTGGATTTGAATTATTATCACGATCCCAATTCGGCGGAAATTGAAGAAGATGACAGCAATATCAGCGACGATACGGCGAAGCAGCGTGGTGAAATAAAAGTGGGGATAACTGGCAATATTAGTCAGCGAGTTTCCCTGCGCGGCAGTGTCGCATGGCAGAAGGGGAGTGATGATTTTGCCCAGACGGCAGGATTTTTGTCGATGACGGTGAAATGGTAATTGTTGTCCGCCCGGCATAGTTGCCGGATGCGGCGTAAACGCCTTATCCGACCTACGGGGGAGTCATTTGTAAGCCTGATAAGACGCGGCAAGCGTCGCATCAGGCATTGGTACGGTTGCCGGATGAATCCGGTCAACAATCTCACTTATTCTGCGTGTGCAGCATATAGTTCACATCCACGCCGGGGCCGAGTTTAAAGGAATTAGTGATCGGGTTGTAATGCAGCCCGGTCATATGACGCTCTTTTAAACTGGTCTGATCCACCCAGCCCAGCAGTTCTGCCGGTTTAATAAATTTCTTCACATCATGCGTACCTTTAGGCACCATGCGCAAAATATATTCCGCGCCGACCACCGCCATCAGCCATGACTTACCGTTACGGTTAAGCGTAGAGAAAAAGACATCGCCGCCCGGTTTTACCAGTTGCGCACAGGCTCTGACTACTGACTGTGGATCGGGGACGTGCTCCAGCATCTCCATGCAGGTCACCACATCGTACTGCCCGGCATGTTTTGCCGCGTGTTCTTCAACGGTCTCCTGCACGTACTCCACCTGAATACCGCTTTCCAGCGCGTGTAGCTTTGCAACCTGTAGTGGTTCAAAGCCCATATCCAGGCCGGTTACCGTCGCGCCTTCTCGCGCCATACTCTCAGCCAGAATGCCGCCGCCGCAACCGACATCGAGCACCTTTTTGCCAAATAAACCGCCAGCACGCTCGGCAATATAGCCCAGACGCAGTGGGTTAATGCGGTGCAGCGGTTTGAACTCGCCTTCCAGATCCCACCAGCGGGAGGCGACAGCTTCAAATTTAGCGATCTCTTCGTGGTCTACGTTATGGTTTACCGGCGATTTTTCGGCATTCATTGGCACTTCTACTCCGTAATTGGCAAGACAATCGAGTATATCAGGCATTGCAGGTGAATAAAGCGTATAGGTTTACCTCAATCTGCGCGGCTGTGTTATAATTTGCGACCTTTGAATCCGGGATACAGTAGAGGGATAGCGGTTAGATGAGCGACCTTGCGAGAGAAATTACACCGGTCAACATTGAGGAAGAGCTGAAAAGCTCCTATCTGGATTATGCGATGTCGGTCATTGTTGGCCGTGCGCTGCCAGATGTCCGAGATGGCCTGAAGCCGGTACACCGTCGCGTACTTTACGCCATGAACGTACTAGGCAATGACTGGAACAAAGCCTATAAAAAATCTGCCCGTGTCGTTGGTGACGTAATCGGTAAATACCATCCCCATGGTGACTCGGCGGTCTATGACACGATCGTCCGTATGGCGCAGCCATTTTCGCTGCGTTACATGCTGGTAGACGGTCAGGGTAACTTCGGTTCTATCGACGGCGACTCTGCGGCGGCAATGCGTTATACGGAAATCCGTCTGGCGAAAATTGCCCATGAACTGATGGCCGATCTCGAAAAAGAGACGGTCGATTTTGTTGATAACTATGACGGCACGGAAAAAATTCCGGACGTCATGCCGACCAAAATTCCTAACCTGCTGGTGAACGGTTCTTCCGGTATCGCCGTAGGTATGGCAACCAACATCCCGCCACACAACCTGACGGAAGTCATCAATGGTTGTCTGGCGTATATCGATGATGAAGACATCAGCATTGAAGGGCTGATGGAACACATCCCGGGGCCGGACTTCCCGACGGCGGCAATCATCAACGGTCGTCGTGGTATCGAAGAAGCTTACCGTACCGGTCGCGGCAAGGTGTACATCCGCGCCCGTGCAGAAGTGGAAGTTGACGCCAAAACCGGGCGTGAAACCATTATCGTCCACGAAATTCCGTATCAGGTGAACAAAGCGCGCCTGATCGAGAAGATTGCGGAACTGGTAAAAGAAAAACGCGTGGAAGGCATCAGCGCGCTGCGTGACGAGTCTGACAAAGACGGTATGCGCATCGTGATTGAAGTTAAACGCGATGCGGTCGGTGAGGTGGTGCTCAACAACCTCTATTCCCAGACCCAGCTGCAGGTTTCTTTCGGTATCAACATGGTTGCATTGCACCATGGTCAGCCGAAGATCATGAACCTGAAAGACATTATCGCTGCGTTTGTCCGTCATCGCCGCGAAGTGGTGACACGTCGTACCATTTTCGAACTGCGTAAAGCCCGCGACCGTGCTCATATCCTTGAAGCATTAGCCGTAGCACTGGCGAACATCGACCCGATCATTGAACTGATCCGTCATGCGCCGACGCCTGCAGAAGCGAAAACCGCGCTGGTTGCTAATCCGTGGCAGCTGGGCAACGTTGCCGCGATGCTCGAACGTGCTGGCGACGATGCTGCGCGTCCGGAATGGTTGGAGCCAGAGTTCGGCGTGCGTGACGGTCTGTACTACCTGACCGAACAGCAAGCTCAGGCAATTCTGGATCTGCGTTTGCAGAAACTGACCGGCCTTGAGCATGAAAAACTGCTCGACGAATACAAAGAGCTGCTGGATCAGATCGCGGAACTGCTGCGTATTCTTGGCAGCGCCGATCGTCTGATGGAAGTGATCCGCGAAGAGCTGGAACTGGTTCGTGAACAGTTCGGTGACAAACGTCGTACTGAAATCACCGCCAACAGCGCCGACATCAACCTGGAAGATCTGATCACCCAGGAAGATGTGGTCGTGACGCTCTCTCACCAGGGTTACGTGAAGTATCAGCCGCTTTCGGAATACGAGGCGCAGCGTCGTGGCGGGAAAGGTAAATCTGCTGCACGTATTAAAGAAGAAGACTTTATCGACAGGTTGCTGGTGGCGAACACCCACGACCATATTCTGTGCTTCTCCAGCCGTGGTCGCGTCTATTCGATGAAAGTCTATCAGTTGCCGGAAGCCTCTCGTGGTGCACGTGGTCGTCCGATCGTCAACCTGCTGCCGCTGGAACAGGACGAGCGTATCACCGCGATCCTGCCAGTGACCGAGTTTGAAGAAGGCGTGAAAGTCTTCATGGCCACCGCTAACGGTACTGTGAAGAAAACCGTCCTCACCGAATTCAACCGTCTGCGTACCGCCGGTAAAGTGGCGATCAAACTGGTTGAAGGCGATGAGCTGATCGGCGTTGACCTGACCAGTGGTGAAGACGAAGTGATGTTGTTCTCCGCCGAAGGTAAAGTGGTGCGCTTTAAAGAGTCTTCTGTCCGTGCGATGGGCTGCAACACCACTGGTGTTCGCGGTATTCGTTTAGGTGAAGGCGATAAAGTCGTCTCTCTGATCGTACCGCGTGGCGATGGCGCAATCCTTACTGCAACACAAAACGGTTACGGTAAACGTACCGCAGTGGCGGAATACCCAACTAAGTCGCGTGCGACGAAAGGGGTTATCTCCATCAAAGTGACTGAACGTAACGGTTTAGTAGTTGGCGCGGTACAGGTTGATGACTGCGACCAGATCATGATGATCACCGATGCCGGTACGCTGGTACGTACCCGCGTTTCGGAAATCAGCATCGTGGGTCGTAATACCCAGGGCGTGATCCTCATCCGTACTGCGGAAGATGAAAACGTAGTGGGTCTGCAACGTGTTGCTGAACCGGTTGACGAGGAAGATCTGGATACCATCGACGGCAGTGCTGCGGAAGGGGACGATGAAATCGCTCCGGAAGTGGACGTTGACGACGAGCCAGAAGAAGAATAATTTTATTTCTTCATGCCAAAAGGGAGTCATTTCCCTTTTTTGAATTGAAAAGTCCAGGCTGTAAAGCCTGGGCTTTTGTCGTATTAGGGCGCGATAAAATTGTGCATCGCCCATAAAAAATGGCTGGCTATACACAAGGAATGTGGCAATGAGTGGTGAAAAAAAGGCGAAAGGCTGGCGGTTTTATGGCCTTGTAGGTTTTGGTGCAATAGCACTGCTTTCCGCTGGCGTCTGGGCATTGCAATATGCTGGCAATGGGCCAGAAAAAACGTTGTCGCCGCTGGTGGTGCACAACAATCTGCAAATCGATCTCAATGAGCCGGACCTCTTTCTCGACAGCGACTCTCTAAGCCAGCTTCCCAAAGATCTCCTTACCATTCCTTTTCTTCATGATGTCCTGAGCGAAGATTTCGTTTTTTATTATCAGAACCATGCCGACCGTCTGGGCATTGAAGGTAGCATTCGCCGCATTGTCTATGAGCACGATCTCACGCTGAAAGATAAGTTATTTTCCTCGTTATTAGACCAGCCTGCGCAGGCGGCGTTATGGCACGATAAACAAGGCCATCTTTCACATTATATGGTGCTGATCCAGCGCAGCGGCTTAAGCAAATTGCTGGAGCCATTACTGTTTGCTGCCACCAGCGATAGCCAGTTAAGCAAGACGGAAATCAGTAGCATCAAGCTAAATAGTGAAACCATTCCTGTTTATCAGTTGCGCTATAACGGCAATAACGCCCTGATGTTTGCGACTTATCAGGACAAGATGTTGGTGTTTTCCAGCACAGATATGCTGTTTAAAGATGACCAGCAGGATACCGAAGCCACGGCGATCGCAAGTGATTTGTTGAGCGGTAAAAAACGCTGGCAAGTCAGCTTTGGCCTGGATGAGCGTACTGCCGAAAAAACGCCAGTACGCCAGCGCATCGTGGTCAGCGCAAATTTGCTGGGTTTTGGCTACCAGCGATTAATGCCTTCTTTTGCTGGCGTGCGCTTCGAAATGGGCAACGACGGCTGGCATAGCTTTCTGGCGTTAAATGATGAATCCGCAAGCGTAGATGCCAGTTTCGATTTCACGCCCGTGTGGAACAGTATGCCTGCCGGAGCCAGCTTTTGTGTGGCGGTGCCGTATTCGCACGGTATTGCCGAAGAGATGCTTTCGCACATCAGCCAGGAAAACATCAAGCTGAATGGAGCGTTAGACGGTGCTGCCGGGATGTGCTGGTACGAAGACTCAAAATTGCAAACCCCGCTATTTGTTGGTCAGTTTGATGGCTCAGCCGAACAGGCGCAACAGCCAGGGAAACTGTTTACGCAAAATATTGGTGCGCACGAAAGCAAAGCGCCAGAAGGTATATTGCCGGTAACCCAGACACAGCAGGGCGAAGCGCAAATCTGGCGTCGCGAAGTGAGTTCCCGATATGGTCAGTATCCGAAAGCGCAGGCGGTGCAACCAGATCAATTAATGTCGGATTATTTTTTCCGCGTGTCGCTGGCGATGCAAAACAAAACGCTGCTTTTCTCCCTCGATGACACGCTGGTTAATAACGCGCTGCAAACACTGAATAAAACCCGCCCGGCAATGGTGGATGTGATACCCAATGACGGCATCGTTCCGGTCTATATCAATCCACAAGGTGTGGCGAAACTGCTGCGTGACGAAACGCTGACCAGTCTGCCGAAGAATCTCGAACCGGTTTTTTATAACGCCGCGCAAACTTTATTAATGCCGAAACTGGACGCTCTATCTCAACAACCGCGTTATGTGATGAAACTGGATCAGATGAAACCGGGCGTCGCCTGGCAGTGGCTACCTGTCAACTGGCAGCCGTTATGAGGCGCGGACTTCTGGCGCTGATCTGCTGGCTGTGTTGTTTTTGCGCTCAGGGTGAAATGCTGAATGTCGAACAGTCGGGGCTGTTTCGTGCCTGGTTTGTGCGTGTTGCTCAGGAACAACTCCGTCAGGGGCCAAGTCCACGCTGGTATCAGCAGGATTGTGCGGGCCTGGTGCGCTTTGCGGCGAACGAGGCGCTGAAAGTTCACGACAGTAAATGGCTAAAAAGTAACGGTTTATCGAATCAGTATTTGCCGCCTGAAATGACGCTAACACCTGAACAGCGTCAACTGGCGCAAAACTGGAACCAGGGGAACGGGAAAACAGGCCCCTATGTGACCGCAATTAATTTGATTCAGTACAACAGCCGTTTTATTGGCCAGGACATAAACCAGGCGCTGCCTGGCGATATGGTTTTTTTCGATCAGGGCGATGCTCAGCACTTAATGGTCTGGATGGGGCGTTACATCATTTACCACACCGGAAGCGCCACGAAAACTGACAACGGAATGCGCGCAGTCAGTCTGCAACAACTTATGACATGGAAGGACACCCGATGGATACCCAACGATTCCAATCCCAATTTCATTGGCATTTATCGTTTAAATTTTCTGGCGCGATAGCGGCCTGTCTGTGCCTGTCTCTTGTGGGGACGGGAATTGCTAATGCTGATGATTCGCTTCCTTCCAGTAACTATGCGCCGCCCGCCGGGGGAACGTTCTTTTTGCTCGCTGACAGCAGTTTTAGCAGCAATGAAGAGGCGAAAGTGCGGCTGGAAGCGCCGGGGCGTGATTATCGGCGTTATGAGATGGAAGAGTACGGCGGCGTGGACATTCGCCTGTATCGTATTCCTGACCCGATGGCATTTTTGCGCCAGCAGAAAAACCTGCATCGCATTGTGGTGCAACCGCAATATCTGGGCGACGGGCTGAACAATACGCTGACCTGGCTGTGGGATAACTGGTACGGCAAATCTCGTCGCGTGATGCAGCGTACTTTTTCTTATCAATCACGGCAGAATGTGACTCAGGCGTTACCCGAATTACAGCTCGGCAATGCCATCATTAAACCTTCCCGTTACGTGCAAAACACTCAGTTTTCACCGCTGAAAAAATACCCGCTGGTGGAGCAATTCCGTTATCCGCTATGGCAGGCAAAACCGGTAGCGCCGCAGCAAGGGGTAAAACTGGAAGGCGCATCCAGCAATTTCATCTCGCCGCAGCCGGGCAACATCTATATTCCTCTCGGCAAACAAGAGCCGGGACTGTACCTCGTCGAGGCAATGGTAGGTGGGTATCGGGCGACAACGGTGGTGTTTGTTTCCGATACCGTGGCGCTTAGTAAAGTGTCAGGTAACGAGCTTCTGGTGTGGACCGCTGGCAAAAAACGGGGTGAAGCTAAACCTGGTTCGGAAGTTCTGTGGACTGACGGTCTTGGCGTGATGACACGTGGTGTGACTGATGATAGTGGCACCTTGCAGTTACAACATATATCGCCGGAACGTTCATACATTCTGGGTAAAGATGCTGAAGGCGGCGTTTTTGTCTCTGAGAACTTCTTCTACGAAAGCGAAATCTACAACACCCGCTTGTATATCTTTACCGATCGCCCGCTGTATCGGGCAGGCGACCGTGTTGATGTTAAAGTGATGGGGCGCGAGTTCCACGACCCGATGCATTCATCGCCCATCGTCAGCGCCCCGGTAAAACTCTCGGTGCTGGACGCCAACGGCAGCCTGTTGCAAACCGTCAATGTCACGCTGGATGCGCGCAATGGCGGGCAGGGGAGTTTCCGCCTGCCAGAAAATGCCGTTGCCGGAGGTTATGAGTTACGCCTGGCTTACCGCAATCAGGTCTACAGCAGTAGTTTTCGCGTTGCCAACTATATCAAGCCACATTTCGAGATTGGTTTAGCTCTCGACAAAAAAGATTTCAAAACTGGTGAAGCGGTCAGCGGCAAACTGCAACTGCTCTATCCGGATGGCGAACCGGTAAAAGATGCCCGCGTGCAGTTAAGTTTGCGCGCTCAGCAACTTTCGATGGTTGGTAACGATTTGCGTTATGCCGGACGTTTCCCGGTGTCGCTGGAAGGTAGCGATGCTGTTTCGGACGATAAAGGCAATGTGGCGTTAAACCTTCCCGCTGCCGATAAACCGAGCCGCTATTTGTTAACCGTTTCCGCCAGCGATGGTGCGGCATATCGTGTCACCACCACCAAAGAGATCCTCATTGAACGCGGTCTTGCGCATTACTCTCTAAGCACCGCCGCGCAATACAGTAATAGCGGCGAGCCGGTTGTTTTTCGTTATGGCGCGCTGGAAGCCTCAAAACAGGTTCCTGTTACGTATGAATGGTTGCGTCTCGAAGACCGCACGAGCCATAGCGGAGAGCTACCGTCAGGCGGCAAATCCTTTACCGTCAATTTCGATAAACCTGGCAACTACAACCTGACGTTACGCGATAAAGACGGCTTAATTCTCGCCGGGTTAAGCCATGCAGTCAGCGGTAAGGGCAGCACGGCGCATACTGGTACGGTAGATATCGTGGCGGATAAAACGCTGTACCAGCCAGGTGAAACCGCGAAGATGCTGATTACCTTTCCGGAGCCAATTGATGAAGCATTATTGACGCTGGAACGCGATCGCGTGGAACAGCAGTCGCTGCTTTCGCATCCGGCAAACTGGCTAACGCTACAACGTTTAAACGATACCCAGTATGAAGCCCGGGTTCCAGTGAGCAATTCCTTTGCGCCTAACATCACTTTTTCGGTGCTGTATACCCGTAACGGTCAGTACAGTTTTCAGAACGCCGGGATCAAAGTTGCCGTTCCCCAGCTGGATATTCGGGTGAAAACGGACAAAACCCATTACCAGCCAGGTGAACTGGTCAATGTTGAATTAACCTCGTTGCTGAAGGGTAAACCGGTTTCCGCGCAGCTAACGGTTGGCGTGGTCGATGAAATGATCTACGCACTGCAACCGGAAATCGCGCCGAATATCGGCAAATTTTTCTATCCGCTGGGGCGTAACAATGTGCGCACCAGTTCCAGCTTGTCATTTATCAGCTACGACCAGGCGCTCTCCAGCGAGCCGGTTGCGCCTGGCGCGACTAACCGCAGCGAGCGGCGAGTAAAAATGCTGGAACGTCCACGACGCGAAGAGGTGGATACTGCGGCATGGATGCCGTCACTCACAACCGATAAACAAGGCAAAGCGTATTTCACGTTCCTGATGCCTGATTCGTTAACCCGCTGGCGTATCACCGCGCGTGGGATGAACGGCGACGGGCTGGTCGGGCAGGGGCGTGCTTATCTGCGTTCGGAAAAAAATATCTACATGAAGTGGAGTATGCCAACGGTGTATCGCGTGGGCGACAAACCGGCAGCAGGACTGTTTATCTTCAGTCAGCAGGATAGCGAACCGGTGGCGCTGGTGAGTAAATTTGCGGGCGCTGAGATGCGCCAGACGCTGACGCTGCACAAAGGGGCGAATTATATTTCGCTGACGCAGAATATTCAGCAATCTGGCTTGTTAAGTGCAGAACTGCAACAAAATGGGCAAGTGCAGGACAGCATTAACACAAAGCTGTCTTTTGTGGATAACAGCTGGCCCGTTGAACAGCAGAAAAACGTCATGCTTGGCGGTGGTGATAACGCGCTGATGTTGCCCGAGCATGCGAGCAATATCCGGCTACAAAGTAGTGAAACGCCGCAGGAGATTTTCCGCAATAACCTTGATGCGTTAGTCGATGAACCCTGGGGGGGCGTGATCAACACCGGTAGCCGTCTGATCCCGCTAAGTCTCGCCTGGCGTTCGCTTGCCGATCATCAGAGTGCTGCCGCTAACGACATGCGTCAGATGATACAGGATAACCGTCTGCGGCTGATGCAACTGGCGGGGCCAGGCGCGCGCTTTACCTGGTGGGGTGAAGATGGCAATGGCGATGCGTTCCTGACGGCATGGGCATGGTATGCCGACTGGCAGGCCAGCCAGGCGCTTGGCGTAACGCAACAACCGGAATACTGGCAGCATATGCTCGACAGCTACGCGGAGCAGGCGGATAACATGCCGTTACTGCATCGGGCTCTGGTGCTGGCGTGGGCGCAGGAGATGAATCTGCCGTGCAAAACGTTGTTGAAAGGGTTGGATGAAGCTATCGCCCGGCGCGGAACTAAAACTGAAGATTTCTCTGAGGAAGACACCAGCGATATCAATAACAGCCTGATCCTCGATACACCGGAATCTCCACTGGCAGATGCGGTGGCAAACGTCTTAACCATGACGTTGCTGAAAAAAGCGCAGTTGAAGTCCACTGTGATGCCACAGGTTCAGCAATATGCGTGGGATAAGGCAGCGAACAGCAACCAGCCGCTGGCGCACACGGTTGTGCTGCTCAATAGCGGTGGCGACACCACCCAGGCGGCCGCCATTTTAAGTGGTTTGACTGCTGAGCAATCCACTATTGAACGCGCACTGGCCATGAACTGGCTGGCGAAATATATGGCGACGATGCCTCCGGTTGTGTTACCTGCGCCTGCGGGCGCATGGGCCAAACATAAGTTAACCGGAGGGGGCGAATACTGGCGTTGGGTTGGTCAGGGCGTGCCGGACATTCTCTCTTTTGGTGACGAATTATCGCCGCAAAACGTACAGGTCCGCTGGCGTGAACCGGCAAAAGCGGCTCAACAAAGTAACATTCCGGTGACCGTTGAACGCCAGTTGTATCGGCTTATCCCTGGTGAAGAAGAGATGAGCTTTACTCTGCAGCCGGTGACTGGTAATGAGATCGACAGCGACGCGCTGTACCTTGATGAGGTAACGCTTACCAACGAGCAGGATGCCTCTCTGCGCTACGGTCAGGTAGAAGTACCGCTGCCGCCGGGAGCCGATGTTGAACGGACAACGTGGGGCATTTCGGTCAATAAACCCAACGCCGCGAAACAGCAGGGGCAGTTGCTGGAAAAAGCGCGTAATGAAATGGGCGAGCTGGCCTATATGGTGCCGGTGAAAGAACTGACGGGAACGGTCACTTTTCGTCATTTGCTGCGCTTCTCGCAAAAAGGGCAATTCGTTCTGCCGCCTGCTCGTTATGTGCGTTCCTATGCACCTGCACAGCAAAGCGTTGCGGCAGGGAGCGAATGGACCGGGATGCAGGTGAAATAAGTGAACTGGCGCAGAATCGTCTGGCTATTGGCGTTGGTTACTCTGTCGACGATTGCAGGGGAACCACCGCTACAACTGGCGCTGCGGGGCGCGCAGCATGACCAACTGTATCAGCTTACTCCGTCAGGCGTGGCAAAAGTCACGACGTTACCTGACACGCTCACCACGCCGTTAGGGAGTTTGTGGAAACTGTATGTATACGCCTGGCTGGAGGATACCCATCAACCGGAGCAGCCCTACCAGTGTCGCGGCAACTCCCCGGAAGAGGTTTATTGTTGTCAGGCAGGGGAGAGCATAACGCGTGATACCGCACTGGTACGTTCCTGCGGACTCTATTTTGCGCCGCAACGGCTGCATATTGGCGCGGATGCATGGCGGCAATACTGGCAACAGCGTCAGGCATCAGCGTGGCTGGCATCTCTATCTACGCTGAAGCCAGAAACCTCGGTAACGGTTAAATCGCTACTTGATTCATTAGCGACGTTACCCGCGCAAAACAAAGCTCAGGAAATCTTACTGGATGTGGTGCTGGACGATGCGAAAATCGGTGTCGCGTCCATGCTCGGTAGTCGGGTACGGGTGAAAACCTGGAGCTGGTTTGCCGATGATAAGCAGGAAATCCGCCAGGGGGGCTTTGCCGGCTGGTTAACCGATGGTACACCGCTGTGGGTTACTGGCAGCGGCACCAGCAAAACGGTACTGACCCGTTATGCGACGGCGCTGAATCAGGTTTTACCTGTACCGACGCAAGTTGCCAGTGGGCAATGTGTGCAGGTTGATCTGTTTGCTCGTTATCCGCTGAAGAAAATCACTGCGGAAAAGAGTGCGACAGCAGTAAAACCTGGCGTGCTCAATGGGCGCTATCGTGTGACGTTTGCCAATGGTAACCACATTACGTTTGTCAGCCACGGTGAGACGACCTTACTGAGCGAAAAGGGCAAACTGAAATTGCAGTCGCATATCGATCGTGAAGAGTACGTAGCCAGAGTTCTGGATCGCGAGGCGAAAAGCACGCCTCCAGAGGCTGCGAAAGCCATGACCGTGGCGATTCGCACTTTTTTACAGCAAAACGCCAATCGGGAAGGCGATTGCCTGACCATCCCGGACAGCAGCGCCACGCAGCGTGTTTCTGCTTCGCCAGCCACCACGGGGGCGCGGACAATGACCGCCTGGACGCAGGATCTCATCTATGCGGGCGATCCGGTTCATTATCACGGCAGTCGGGCTACCGAAGGCACACTCTCCTGGCGGCAAGCCACGGCCCAGGCGGGGCAGGGAGAGCGTTACGACCAGATACTCGCGTTTGCTTATCCCGACAACAGCCTTAGCCGCTGGGGAGCGCCACGCTCTTCCTGCCAGTTATTACCCAAAGCGAAAGCCTGGCTGGCGAAAAAAATGCCGCAGTGGCGGCGTATATTACAAGGCGAGACGGGGTACAACGAACCAGACGTGTTTGCGGTCTGCCGTTTAGTCTCAGGTTTCCCCTATACCGATCGGCAGCAGAAGCGGCTGTTTATTCGTAATTTCTTTACGCTTCAGGATCGGCTTGATTTAACCCACGAGTATCTGCATCTGGCCTTTGATGGCTATCCCACCGGGCTGGATGAGACGTATATCGAAACGCTGACCCGACAATTATTAATGGACTAATGCTATGCGAAAGATTTTTCTTCCGTTGTTACTGGTGGCGCTTTCGCCTGTTGCTCACGGCGAAGGTGTGCAGGAAGTCGAGATTGATGCGCCGCTCTCAGGCTGGCATCCGGCGGAGGGTGAAGATGCCAATTTTTCACAATCGATTAATTACCCCGCATCGTCCGTCAATATGGCCGATGATCAAAATATCTCAGCGCAGATCCGTGGCAAAATCAAAAATTATGCGGCGGCGGGCAAAGTCCAACAGGGGCGACTGGTGGTCAACGGCGCCAGTATGCCGCAGAGAATTGAATCCGATGGTTCATTTGCGCGCCCTTATATTTTCACCGAAGGCAGCAACAGCGTGCAGGTCATCAGCCCGGATGGGCAAAGCCGACAAAAAATGCAGTTTTACTCAACGCCGGGTGCTGGGGCGATTCGCGCACGTTTACGGCTGGTTCTCTCCTGGGATACGGACAATACCGATCTCGATCTCCATGTTGTTACACCCGATGGCGAACACGCCTGGTACGGTAACACGGTGCTGAAAAACAGTGGTGCACTGGATATGGATGTCACGACGGGGTACGGTCCAGAGATTTTCGCCATGCCAGCGCCGATTCACGGGCGCTATCAGGTGTATATCAACTACTATGGCGGACGTAGCGAAACGGAATTAACCACCGCCCAACTGACGCTGATCACCGATGAAGGATCGGTCAATGAGAAACAGGAAACCTTTGTTGTCCCGATGCGTAATGCTGGCGAACTGACGCTGGTGAAAAGTTTTGACTGGTAATTAATGAGGTTACTTTCACTGTCGATGTTTAAGAAAACGCCCGATGACTTTCGCTATCGGGCGTTTTTGTTCGTTAATTCAACCGTTCAATCACCATCGCAATTCCCTGACCGCCACCAATGCACAGCGTTGCCAGACCCAGCGTTTTATCTCGTGCCTGCATTGCATGTAATAGCGTGACCAGAATACGTGCACCGCTGGCGCCGATAGGATGCCCCAGCGCGATGGCTCCGCCGTTGACATTCACTTTCTCAGGATCAAAGCCCAGGGTTTTCCCAACGGCAAGGAACTGCGCAGCAAATGCTTCATTGGCTTCGATGAGATCAATGTCTGCCAGTTGCAGCCCCGCCAGTTGTAATGCTTTTTGTGTGGCAGGTACTGGCCCCATACCCATCAATGCGGGAGGCACGCCGCCGCTGGCATAGCTTTTAATGCGTGCCAGTGGTTTTAGGCCTGCCGCCAGCGCCGCCGATTCTTCCATAATCACCAGTGCGGCAGCCCCGTCGTTAATGCCAGACGCGTTCCCGGCGGTGACCGTTCCTGCTTTGTCGAAGGCCGGGCGCAATGCAGCCAGAGCTTCTGCAGTAGAATCTACTTTCGGGAATTCATCGCGATCGAAGACGATGTTTTTCTTCCGTGTGACAACATTTACCGGGACGATTTCGGCGGTAAAAGCGCCGGACTCAATGGCTGCTGCCGCCTTACGCTGTGAGTTTAGTGCCAGTTCATCCTGCATTTCACGGGTAATTCCGTACTCTTTGGCCACGTTCTCGGCGGTAATCCCCATATGATAACCGTGAGTGGCGCACATCAGGCCATCGCGCAGGATTACGTCATAAACCTGCCCGTCTCCAAGACGATAACCAGAGCGTGCTTTTGCATCGAGTAAATAGGGCGCTAAACTCATGTTCTCCATTCCACCCGCTACGATGCTCTGTGCCTGACCAGCCTGAATTGCCTGGGCGGCAAGCGCCACGCTTTTCAGACCCGAACCACATACTTTGTTGACCGTAAATCCGCACACCGTTTCTGCCAGTCCGCTTTTTAGCAGTGCCTGACGAGCCGGATTTTGCCCCAGCCCGGCCTGCAATACGTTACCCATAATCACTTCATCGACGTGTTGTGAATCGAGTTTTGCGCGTTCAATGGCGGCCTGAATTACTGTTGCCCCCAGGTCGATGGCGCTGGTGGAGGCGAGTGAACCATTAAAACTACCGATGGCAGTACGTACCGCACTGACGATGACACAATTTTTCATTTTATCTTCCTTCTGTCTGTAGAGTTGCCGTCAGAACAGCGTTAAACCAATGACGAAAATGACGCCGGAGAAGAGCAGGGCAGTGATGCAATAGCCCATGATGTCGCGGACACCGAGCCCGGCGATTGCCAGTGCTGGCAGCGCCCAGAACGGTTGTGCCATGTTCATCCATTGCTCGCCGTAGGCGATCGCCATTACCGATTTACCGAGATCAGCGCCCAGCGCCTGAGCTGCGGGTATAACGAAAGGTCCCTGAATAACCCAGTGACCGCCGCCAGACGGAACGGCGAAGTTAATCAGTGCAGAACTAAAGAAGGTCATTACCGGGAAGGTGTCTTTGTTAGCGACATTGATAAAAAATTCGGTAATGAGTCCGCCCAGACCGGAGTGCTCCATCATCAGTTGGATCCCGGCGTAGAAGGGGAATTGCACCAGAATACCGGAGGTACTGCGTGCTGCCGCGCTGATAGCACGCATATAAGCCATTGGCGTTTTATGTAGCAGCAGACCTGCAATCATAAACATCAAGTTGACGGTATTGATGGTGATGTTGAAGCCATGTTCGATGAAGTACATCGCCAGGTAAGCGATACCCAGTGCGCCGATGATCAACGTCAGGATGCGACTTTCCTCCAGTCGCTCGGATGGTGGGGCATCTTTCGGTAGCTGCTTCTGAAAATCAGCCTCTTCCATGAGTAGTTTCGGATCGATACTCACCACGTCGGATGGTTTTGGCATCATCATGCGGGTGATAAATGGCATCACTACAATCAACGCCACAGTGATGAAAATGTTAAAACCACTGAACAGAGTATCGCCCACCGGGATAATCCCGGCGATATGCTCAACCGGGTTGCCCGGTGTTGCAGCCAACAGAGGCATTGAGCCAGAGAAGCCGCCACCCCAGGTGAGAAAACCAATGTAGGCGCAGGCAATGAGCAACGGATAATCAGAACCGGGTACTCGCCGGGCGACTTCACGGGCGAACATTGCGCCGACAACCAGACCAAATCCCCAGTTGATGACACAAGCGACGGAACCGAAGAAAGTGACCAGCATGACGCCCTGTACGGGCGTCTTTGCGGCGGAGGCGGCAGTGCGCAGCAAGCTTTTCACCGGAGCGGAGCTGGCAAGGGCATGACCGGTAACGATGATCAGCGCCATCTGCATACCGAACGCCAGCAAGTTCCAGAAACCGTCACCCCACATTTTCACCATGCTGATCGGCGTTTGTGGTGTTAACCAAAGCGCGATCACGAACGTTAGCAACGTCAGCAACATGGCAAAGATCAGAGGATCGGGAAGCCACCGGCTGACAAAGCGCGTCATAAAACGCGAGATGCGACCAATCATAAATCACCCCGTTGCGTATTCAGATCGGTGGCTACTTCAAACTGAGCTTCGGTTTTGGCACGCACGGTGGCTAAATCACACCCGTCGGCAATTTCGGTGAGCCACATTTTGCCGTCAATGAAACGAAAGACAGCCAGTTCAGTGACCAGCATATGCACCGCGTGTTGCGCAGTGAGCGGCATGGTGCAGCGGCGCAAAATTTTCGGTGAACCATCTTTGGCGCAATGTTCCATAGCAATGATCACTTTGCGCGCCCCGGTCACCAGATCCATCGCGCCACCCATACCGGGCACCATTTTCCCAGGCACTACCCAGTTCGCAAGGTTGGCTTCTTCGTCTACCTGCAAACCACCGAGCACACAGGCATCAATATGACCGCCACGGATCAGCGCAAATGACATGGCGCTGTCAAACATGGCTGCACCAGGCAAAACACCACACGGCTGTCCGCCAGCGTTCACCAGATCTGGATGCGCTGTTGTGACCGGGCCTAAACCGAGGAAGCCGTTTTCCGATTGCAGAGTGATATGAATGCCTTCAGGCAAATAGTTGGCGACCATCGTCGGCAGACCAATGCCCAGATTCACGATGTCACCATCACGAAGCTCTTGTGCCACACGGCGTGCAATACGTTGTTTCGCATCCATTATTTGCTCTCCTGTGAAACGATGATGTGGTCGATAACGGCACCAGGGGTGACAATATGGTCAGGTTGCAGCTCACCGACTTCGACCAGTTCATCTGGCTCTACCAGCGTGATATCAGCCGCAAGGGCTATCAGGGGGTTAAAGTTGCGGGCGCTAAGTTGATAGGTCAGGTTGCCAAGTGGGTCGCAACGATGAGCGCGAATGAGCGCCAGGTCGGCGCGCAGCGGGCGTTCAAGCAGCCAGGTTTTGCCGTCGAGTGTCAGTGTCTGTTTGCCTTCCTCTACGACGGTGCCGACACCAGTTGGGGTGAGAAAACCACCAAGTCCAGCTCCACCACAGCGAATTTGCTCGATTAGCGTACCTTGCGGCACCAGAACGACGTCCATCTCACCAGATATCATGCGCCGACCTGTTTCCGGGTTGGTGCCGATATGTGAAGCAATTACTTTGCGGACTCGACCATTGACGATGAGCGGACCGATGCCGGTATCAACAAACGCGGTATCATTGGCTATCAATGTCAGGTCGCGAACGCCAGATTCCAGTAATGCTTCAACCAGGCGGGATGGAGTGCCAATCCCCATAAATCCGCCCACCATGATGGTCATGCCGTCACGAAAGAAGCCGGAGGCGTCTTGTAATGTCATCAATTTTGTTTTCATTATTTATCCCTCTTACATACACCGTTGTGGGTACAGTCAGGGAATAGCAAGGGGAGTGCCAGAATGAGAATATTGGATGTTGTTTCTTAACTGATTGAATAAAAAGAATAAATTAGATGGAGGTTAAGAAGGAGATTGAGTGGCTATGCAAAAATTTGCGCACTGTGCAAATTTCTGCATAGCAAGTTTTGGTGTTATACATCCGCCGGATCGATACCGTATTCCTGGAGTTTATACATCAATGCACGGCGACTGATGCCCAGCATCAAAGCGGTGCGGGTTCGGTTTCCTTCTTGTTGTTCCAGCACTTCCATAATGATGCGTTTTTCGACGCGTTTAATTTCCTCTTTTAAATTACGCTCTCCGACAGGGGCTGTTTTTACCTCGCCAGCATTACAGACTGGCTGACGAATCTGCGGCGGAAGATCCTCAGAAAAAATGATCGGACCTGAGTTCATCACGACGGCGCGTTCAATGACGTTGGAAAGCTCTCGGGTGATGCTGCCAACTTACTGATTTAGTGTATGATGGTGTTTTTGAGGTGCTCCAGTGGCTTCTGTTTCTATCAGCTGTCCCTCCTGTTCAGCTACTGACG